>OQVR01000055.1_pt1 | contig 36840 bp, 25 predicted proteins | sample 1691521 | NCBI WGS metagenome assembly OQVR01 (sample SAMN03418256, study PRJEB22391) | human gut metagenome | biome: human-gut; feature: organic feature; material: feces | host: Homo sapiens | place: Tanzania | collected 2013-01
GGTGTGGTAACATTGACTTTTTGTATTTTTTGGCAAAGTGGTTGGGGTCTAGGGTTCGAGCCCCTAAGGGAGCACTGAGACGGAGATCAGAAATGGTCTCCGCTTTCTGTATATATCTGTGGCTGACCCGGTTCTTCGCGTTTACTTGTTTACGTGTTTGCAGGGATATTGTTATCTGTTGTCGGGACGGTGCCACATTGATTTTTGTAATGGCTTAATTCATAGCTAGTTGTGAAATTCGGTGTGGATTAAGGGTAAAAAAATCATCGGAAATCCACGCTTAAAATTATCGATGCTTGATTATTAGTGTGTTACAGAGGTGGCCGTGGCGTCGTCCCGCCTGTCGGAATTCGTCCCGGCCAGATGATTGTAAAATTCCGCGGGTGGCCACGTCCGCCGTACCGCACCACCTGACAGACGACATGTCGATTAAGGCCTTCAATTTTGGAAAACGGGGTAAGAAAACGTCATTTTTTGCACGGTTTCAGAAAATTGAACCAACGGGATAAAATCAGGCCGATTTTTACACCGTTGGTTCGCTATTAGGCTACTAAAGGACACTTATACCAGTAATATGGGAAAGGCTGCTATGCTGCTCCGAAGACCTCATGCCCGTTGTCATCGTTTAGAAGTTAATCCGGTTCGATTCTGAAATCTCCTTTTCCGTCAGACCAGTCAATTCTGAAATTGTCTCAATATCAATTCCTTTTTTCAACATTATTTTGGCAATGTCGAAACTCTTCTGTCTTGCGCCTTCAGCACGTCCTTCTTCTAGCCCAGTCTCACGTGCGTACTCGATCTGATTGTATGTGTCCCGTTCAGTATTCATGGCTTTAATGTAATTGATTCTCTCCTCGTCGTCAAGCTGGGCTGGTGCCAGAATAATATAACCTAATTGCTATGCATTACTCAGTTCTTCCTTCAGCCTGGAAACCTCTTCTGCAGAGAGCCCTGTGGCCTGCGTGATAATCTCGCAAGGTGTCCCGAGCCGTATAAGATTCATCGCGATTTTCGATTGCCCTTCCTTGAGACCTTCCTCTTTGCCCACTTTATGCCCTTCCTTGCGACCCTCTTTGAGGCCTTCCTCTCGTCCTTCAGCATGTCCTTTCTTGTGCCCCTCTTCTAGTCCTTCTTCGCGTCCAGTTTCACGTGCGTACTCAATCTGATTGTATGTGTCCCGTTCCGTATTCATGGCTTTAATGTAATTGGTTCTGTCCTCGTCGTCAAGTCCAATTGTGTACCTGAACTCGCTCTCTACCTGCTCTCTTCCGTGCTGGCGATAATGATCTTCACCCCAAGTTCCTCGATACGCGCAGCGGCCGCGGTATCTATCTTGTCATCGGTTATGAGAGTGTCTATCAATGAAATGCGGCCGAGACTGGCAAACGAAGGCCTGCCAATCTTCGAAGAATCGGCAAGAAGATAAACCTTCGAGGCGGCACGAATCATGGCGGACTTTACGGAAAGGTCGCTGAGACTCGGATAGGTGAGAAGAAAATCCTCGGTCGAAATGCCTGCCGTGGCAAGGAAAAGCTTGTTTACATGGATACCTTTGAAAAGTTTGGCTGCAATCTCACCTGTCAATGACAGAGTCGGAGCCTTGAACTCCCCGCCGGAAACAAGCAGGCTGATTCCCGGATTCTCACCGAGCATCATCGCAATATTCAATGCGTTGGTCAATACATTGAGACTCTTGTAGCCGACAAGCTGTCTGGCGAGCTCAGTTGTTGTGGAACCGGAATCCAGAATGACGGTCTCACCCTCATTGACAAGGCTCGCGGCTGTCTTTGCGATGGCCATCTTCTCATCCATGTGGGACTTGTTGAAAAGCTGGCCGGTTTTGGCGAACGTGCCGACATCCTTAAGGAAGGCCCCGCCATGCTCCCTCTGGACATAACCCATCTTTTCCAGTTCTTCCAGATCCTGTCTGATGGTTACATCCGAAACTTTGAATATTTTCGAAAGCTTTTGAACTTTTGCGTGTCCGTCCTCTTGAATGAGATTGAGAATCTCGGTTCTCCTCTGGTTTAGTGCCATAGATATCAGCTTTTTAATCAAATACAAAGGTAAGTGAAAATTTGCGGAAAACCAACTTTCGTAAGTAAAAGCAAGAATACTTCCGAAAATTTTCGAAAAAACTTTCGATTTCCTTTGTTTATTACTTTTGTTTGCTTATCTTTGCACCAGTTAATAACAGTAATCCAGCAGAATTTCTGCGGAAAGGCACTAATAATTATGGATATAAAGTCTCTCAAACTGCTTTCTGAAAGGAATCGAAAGCGACTTCTCGACATTATCTACAATGCGGGAGCCGGTCATACCGGTGGTGATTTGTCCTGCCTCAACACACTTACTGTTCTCTATAATCATTATCTGAATGTCACAAAGGACAATCTCGATGATGAAAATCGTGACAGATTTGTACTGAGCAAAGGTCATTGTGTAGAAGCTCTTTATGCTGTTCTGGAATCCAAAGGAATTCTGGAGGCATCACTTGTGGACACCTTGGGCAAGTTCGGCTCACCGCTTGCCGGCCATCCTTTGTGCACACTTCCCGGCATTGAAGTAAACAGCGGAGCCCTTGGGCATGGACTCTCTTTCGGTCTCGGAATGGCAATCGCCGCGAAAATGGACGGCAAGAGCTACAAGACCGTAGTCATGATGGGCGACGGCGAGCAGGAGGAAGGTTCCATTTACGAAGCGGCTATGGCCGCGAATCTCTATAAAACCGGCAACCTCATCGCTATCATTGACAGGAACATGTTGCAGATCAGCGGCTCTACCGAAGAAGTGATGCCTATCGAGAGCATCCGCTCGAGATGGGAAGCCTTCGGCTGGGAGGTCCTCGAAATGAATGGTGATGATGTCAATGATATTGTGCGGGTCCTCGATGGCATTGACCTTACTTCCGATAAGCCTCACATGGTGGTGGCCCATACGACGAAAGGTTTTGGCGTGTCATATATGGAAGGTGTCGCAAAATGGCATCATGGAGTTCCGACAGAGGAACAATATGCTCAGGCTGTCAGTGAAATTGAACAAAGGATAACAGAACTGGAATCATAAACGGAACCGAAAATGAAAGATAGCAGAAAAAGTTTTACATCTACGCTGCTGGAACTTGCCCGTAATGACAAGGACATCATAGCGGTGACAACAGACGCCCGCGGCTCTGTTACTCTTGGCGACTTCGCAAAAGAATTGCCTGGTCAGTTTGTGGAATGCGGAATCGCAGAACAGGATGCGGTCGGCATATCTGCCGGATTGGCGCATAGCGGAAAGAAAGTCTTCTGCTGCGGCCCTGCATGTTTCTATGTGGCCAGATCCCTTGAACAGGTGAAGGTCGATGTTGCATACAGCAGAAATCCGGTGAAGATTCTGGGAGTGAGCGGTGGAATCGCTTACGGTGCATTGGGTGCAACACATCACAGCCTTCATGACATCGCTGTCCTCAGGGCATTCCCGGGAATGAACGTTGTTCTTCCGTCTGACGGAAACATGACGGAGAAACTCGTAAAGATGCTCGTGGATTATCCTGAGCCGGTATTCGTGAGAGTCGGCAGGGGAGCCACAGGCGAAGTTTATGAGAATCAGGATTTTGATTGCACCCCCGGCAAGGCGAACCTTCTCCACGAAGGAAAAGATATCACCATCATCGCCACAGGCGAAACCGTTTACCACGCACTGAAAGCTGCCGAAATGCTGGAGGAGAAGAAGATCAATGCCAGAGTACTCGATTATTCTTGGATCAAGCCGTTCGACAAGGACGCTCTCCGCAAGGCTGCCGAGGAAACAGGCTGCATCGTTACCGTAGAGGAACACAGCATATATGGCGGACTCGGAGCTCTCGTAACAGAAGAACTCAGCGAGAAGCCGGTGCCTGTAAAGATTCTGGCACTTCCTGATGAGGATATGATGCATGGCACTTCCAAAGAACTCTTTGCATACTATGGCATTGACGCTGAAGGGATTGCGAAATCTGCTGAGGAATTTTTCAGGGCAAATAAACCGGCAAAGGCATGAGCAGCTACGTAATATCTGTCGATCAGAGCACATCTGCGACAAAGGCTCTGCTCTTCAGTGAGGAGGGAAAACTTCTTCATTCCTCAAGTGTGGCCCACAAACAGTATTACCCTGCAGAAGGATGGGTGGAGCATGATGCCGAAGAAATATACAGGAATACGATAGAGGCTATCAGAATTGTCAAGGATTCCCTTGCGGAATCTGATGCGACATTCTCACTGGCATTGACAAATCAGCGCGAGACAGTCGTCGTGTGGGACCGCAGAACCGGAAAACCTGTATGCAACGCGGTGGTTTGGCAGTGTATGCGCGGAAGAGAAATCTGCGAAAGGCTTAAAGCAGAAGGATTCTCTGACCTCGTGCAGGAGAGAAGCGGACTTATGATTGACCCGTACTTCTCTGGAAGCGGAATCAAGTGGATTCTGGACAATGTCAATGGCGCACGTGAAGATGCGGAGGCCGGATATCTCCTTTTCGGAACGATTGACTGCTGGCTGATATGGAAATTGACAGGAGGAAAGGTTCACGCGACTGATTATACCAATGCCTCCCGCACGATGCTGTTCAATGTCCACACTCTTGCATGGGACAAGGACCTGATGTCAATGTTGGATGTGCCTGAGTCGATGGCACCGCAGGCTCTTCCTTCTGATGCCGTGTTCGGCACAACTGATGCCGAGGGCATTTTCGGGGAACCGGTACAGATTGCAGGAGTCCTGGGCGATTCCCATGGCGCGCTTGCCGGCCAGATGTGCTTCGGTGAAGGACAAGGAAAGGTAACATACGGAACAGGTTCTTCAGTAATGGTCAATATCGGTGAAAATGCAGCCAAGGCACCGGCCGGAATGGTTACATCTGTAGGCTTTTCGGCATTGGGCAAGACTTTCTATGCTTTCGAAGGCAATATCCATTGCACCGGAGCGACGATAGCATGGTTGCAAAGAGAACTTAAACTGATAAATAATGCGGCTGAAATAGAAGGATTTGCGACATCGGTCCCTGATAACGGAGGGGTTTATTTCATCCCGGCATTTGCCGGTCTCGGAGCACCGTGGTGGAACAGCGCAGTCAGAGCCCGTATCGTAGGAATGACACTTGGCACAGGAAAGGCCCATGTCTGCCGCGCTGCACTCGAATCCATCGGATATCAGGTAACTGACCTTGTGGAAGCGATGACTTCCGAGGCGGGAATCAGTCTTAAGGAACTCCGCGTGGACGGCGGCCCTACCAGAAACCGCTTCCTGATGCAGTTCCAGTCAGACCTTCTGGGTGTTCCGGTAGTACGTTCAGAAGCAGAAGACGCATCCGCATTCGGAGCCTTCGTAATGAACGGATTTGCAAGAAAGAAATGGCTGACATTCGATGAGGCCGCAGCGACACGTGTCTGTGACGCCCCTGTGGTTCCTGGAGATGGAAGAAACTCAGCAAAAATGGCTTACGCAATCTGGCGTGAAGCCGTAGAAGAATTGGTCAGAAAATATTAAAATCACATAATTATGTACAAGAACAATAAAAAGATGTGTTTCGGTGTTATCATTGGCACAAGAGCTTATTTCAATTCAGAATTGGCAAGAGATGTCCGTGCCCAGCTTCTCAAAACCCTTGAAGAGCAGGGATATGACTATGTGATCCTGCCTGAAGACGCGACTCCTACAGGCAGCAGCAGTATCGAGACTCGCGAAGATGGTCTCAAATGCTCTAAACTTTTCCGCGAGCACAGAGATGAAATCGACGGTATCATCGTTTCTCTCCCTAACTTCGGCTTCGAAATCGGTATCATCAATGCCATAAAGGATGCTGACCTCGGTGTTCCTGTCCTCGTCCAGGCATGTGATGATGAGAACGACAAGGTGGACCTCGACAGCCGCCGCGACGCATTCTGCGGAAAGATTTCAGTCTGCAACAACCTCTATCAGTACGGCATTCCGTTCACTGACACAACTCTCCATACATATTCGATTTACTCTAAGGAACTCGTTGAGGATATCAACAAATTCGCAGGCATCTGCCGCGTTGTCAATGGCTTGAGACATTGCCGCATCGGCCAGATAGGAACACGTCCTCTCGGATTCAATACCTGCCGCTGCAGTGAGAAACTCCTTCAGAAATATGGCATTACAGTAGTTCCTGCCGACCTCTCAGAGGTTATTTTCGCAGCGCAGAAGATTGCTGACAATGATCCTGAGTATCTCGAGAAGGCAAAGGCTATCGCCGACTATGCGAAGGTACCTGAGGCCTATGCCGAGAAGATGCCTCTCGTAGCTAAGTTCGCTGTCGCTGTGGAGCGCTGGAGAAAGGCCAATGACTGTGATGCTCTCGCTATCCAGTGCTGGGATTCCCTCGAGCAGAACTACGGATGTGCAGCCTGCGTTGCAATGAGTATGCTCGGCGACAAGCTCGTTCCTTGCGCATGCGAGACTGATATTGCAGGTGCAGTGTCAATGTATGCCCTCACACTTGCTTCAGGACGTTCATCAGCATTGATGGACTGGAACAACAACTTCGCTGAAGACCGTCAGAAATGCGTCTGCACACATTGCGGCAACTTCCCGCGCGAATTTGTCGGCAACTCAGACCTTAAGCTCGCACCTCTAGGCGTCCTTGGACGTACACTCGGAAAAGTTCATACATTCGGTGCCGTTTGTGCCAAGGTTTCAGGCGGAGACTTCACATATTTCCGTATTTCTACAGATGATGCCAAAGGCTGCATCAAGGCATATCTCGGAGAAGGCCTCATAACTGACGACCCTTACGGAATGGACGGATGTATCGCAGTTACACAGGTTCCTGAACTTCAGAAACTTATGAAACATATCTGCAGAAACGGATTCGAGCACCATGTGGCTGCATGCCGCGGCAAGGCTCAGGAAATTCTCCGTGACGCTATCGAGAATTATCTCGGATGGGATCTTTATGTTCATGAATAATCTTTCTCACCATGGTACTTGTAACTAATCCTGTTGTCGGACTTGTCTGCTGCGTCTATTGCTGCCTCTGCTGGGGCTCATGGGCAAATACGCAGAAACTCGTGACGAACAAGAACTGGAAGTTCCCTCTGTTCTACTGGGACTACATCTTCGGGTTCTTCCTTACCGCCCTTGCCGGAATGTTGACACTCGGCGGTGCAAGTATTGGCGAATTCACATGGCATAGTGTAGGCTATGCCATGCTTGGAGGTCTCATCTGGAATTTTGCCAATATCTTCCTTACAGCAGCCAATTCGATTGCCGGAATGTCAGTAGGTTTTCCTATCGGCGGTGGCCTCGGATGGGTCGGCGGTGTAGTATTCAACTATTTTGTCGGCGGATTCACCGGCAACAAGACTCTTTTGTGGATAGGTCTTGTACTTGCCGTAAGTGCAATGATATTCTGTGCCGTTTCATACAGCCGTCTTACCAGCAGTCAGAAGAAGACCCCTCTTACAGGAATTATCTTCGCAATCATCTCCGGCTTTGGTTTCGCATTCTTCTACGGACTTGTGATCAAAGGCATTGACCCGGCTTATGTTTCCGGCGGAGTCGGAACCCTTACTCCTTATGCTGCCGTATTTTTCTTCGCCTTGGGCGTTCTCCTCTCCACTCCAGCCATAAATGGAGTCGCAATGAGACGCTCTGTAGAAGGAAAATGTTCAATGAAAGATTATGTCTCAAACGGAGATGCCAAGACTCATCTCATCGGTATGCTTGGAGGCTTTATATGGATGAGCGGTATGATCATCAGCTTCATGGCTTCAGGCTCAGGCAACCCTGCCGTGACCTATGCGCTCAGCAATGCTTCTCCTGTCGTTGCAATGATTTGGGGCGTCCTCATCTGGAAAGAATTCAAGGATGCGCCTAAGGGAACAAACAAGTATCTTGCAGCAATGTTCCTTCTCTTCTTGGCGGCTCTCGTCGTCATCACCATGTCGAATTAAAGTTCAATCTAATAATCAACTAAATGAAACGAGTATTAACATCACTGTTACTTGTACTATTATGTACAATTTCAGTCCTTGCTCAGGACAACATCACAGTTACCGGAACAGTAGTGGACGTGAAAAATGTCCCGCTCGCCGGAGTTGCTGTGATTCAGCAGGGAACAACTAACGGCTCGGCTACTGACGCCGACGGAAAATACTCTATCACACTACCTAAGGGTTCGGTAATAGAGTTCTCATGCATTGGATATAATGCGCAGACTATCAAAGCTTTCAATGCCGTTGTGGATATTGTGATGGAGGAAGACAACCTTCTCCTCGAGGAGACTGTCGTTGTGGGATACGGTGTCCAGAAGAAGAGTTCCGTTACAGGAGCCATCCCTCAGGTGCAGTCTGAGGATATCACTAACCGTTCAGTTACTGATATCGCCGGATCACTTCAGGGTAAGACTGCCGGTGTCCAGATCGTGTCTTCATCTGGCGCGCCAGGTGCAGAGTCCTCCATCAGAATCCGCGGATATTCATCCAATAGCTCTTCTGACCCTCTTTACGTTGTTGACGGTCTCAGGACAAAGAACATCTCCAACATTGACCCTAGTGACATTGAAAGTATCGAAGTCCTCAAGGACGCTGCTTCTGCTGCAATTTACGGTGCGTCAGCAGGTAATGGTGTCGTTCTCGTAACCACCAAACGCGCTTCCAAGGGCGTCCGCAGGGTTTCTTATGACATGCAGCTCAGCTGGCAGCAGATGGCTCATGTCCCTGATGTTCTCAATGCCAAGGACTATCTTACATGGGTAAGGGAGGGTAACCTTGTTTCTGATGAAATCATTTCCAAGTACTATGACGGCAAGACCGATACTAACTGGGCTGACGTGGCTTTCGAAACAGGTTTCATGCAGCGTCACAACGTCGCTTTCTCAGGAGCAAACAACAACGGCTCAATCTATGCGGCTGTTTCCTTCCTCGACAACAACGGCCCTGTCATCGGTGACAAGGACCAGTACAAGCGCCTCAGCGCCACTGTCAATGCTGACTATAAGATCAAGGATTGGCTTAAGTTTACCACGAATAATTCATTCGGCTATGCTTCTGCCAAGTTCATCAATGCCGGCGGCATGTACTCGCTTCCTGCAGCTACCATCCAGATGGACCCTCTCACTCCTGTGACATATTCCAAGGACAATGTCCCTGCACATATGCAGGCTCTCATTGACCAGGGCCATACATTCGTCAAGGCCCCTAATGGTGACTACTATTCGATGTCTCCTTTCCAGGAATCCAACAACATCAACCCTTACATCACCATCAACTATCAGGACCCGAGCAATGAGATGTTCGAACTTCGCGGTTCCACCTCACTTGATTTCACTCCTGTCAAGGGACTTGTATTTACCTCCCGTCTCGGTTACAACATCAGAAGCGTTGTCAACCAGAGTACGACGTGGCCTAACGTCACGAATACTGATACCTATACTGATTATGTGACACTTTCAGCCACCTCAGGTACAAACACTTACTATCAGTGGGAGAACTTCGCGAACTACTCCAGGACTTTCGCTGGCAAGCATAATTTCAGTGCCATGGTCGGTATGTCATATTCCCACAAGGCAGAATGGACGCAGACAGGCCAAATTCAGGGAACAGGTCAGGACAATGTCGGTATCACCAAACTTGATCCTAACTATGCTTTCTTCGGAAACCAGACCGGTACTGCCACAAAGACAATTACCGGCGGTGAGAAACTCAACTATGCCGACCTTTCATACTTCGGACGTGTAAGTTATGACTACATGGGCAAATACTTTGTCCAGGCTTCCCTCCGTGCAGATGCTGCCGACCTTTCTATCCTTCCTCTCAATACCAGATGGGGTTATTTCCCTGCCGTTTCACTCGGTTGGACAATTTCCAGGGAGAGCTGGTGGAAGAAGATGAACATCAAGCCTGTATCCAACCTTAAACTTCGTGCATCATGGGGACAGAATGGTTCTATCGCAGGTCTCGGCAAATATATGTACGATGCGACCATCGGTTCGACCATCAAAGTCGGTATGACCAATGACAAGTCCTATGCTACCGGTTCAGTGCCTAGCGCTGTGGGTAACTTCAACCTCAAGTGGGAAACCTCTGAACAGCTTGACCTCGGATTTGACCTCCGTATGTTTAATGACAGATTTACTCTCACCTATGACTGGTTCCGCAAACAGACCAAGGACCTTATCATGCCTAGAGTAACCTCGTCTCTTACCGTTGGCGGAACACTTTCTCCACTCAATGCAGGTGACGTACTCAACAAAGGACATGAGATTGACCTCGGATGGCGCGATTCAAAAGGTGATTTCACTTATGCAGTAAGCGCCAATATCGCAACATTGAAAAACAAGGTGACAAGTATCTATGAGACACTTTCACGAGTAGCCGGAGGTTTCGGCGGAACAGGTCTCACCTGCTACTTCGAGAAAGACCAGCCTATCTGGTACATGCGCGGTTACAAATATGAAGGCGTTGACAAGCAGACGGGTGACCCTATCTTTGCTGACCTTGATGACGACGGCCAGATTACTGACAATGATATGACCAATATCGGATCAGGTATTCCTGACTTCACCTATGGTCTTACCCTCAATCTCGGTTACAAGAACTTCGACCTCGTTGTCTTCGGAAACGGAGCATACGGCAATGATATCGCCTACGGAATTCCTCGCTCAATGCGAGTTCAGGCAAATACTCTCCAGTATTTCTTCGACAGACGCTGGACAACTCCGGGACAGGATGCCAAATATCCTAGCGCGAAACTCATGAACTATGCTTATGACAAGTACTGCCAGTCTTCTGCTCTCGTGTTCAATGGCTCATACTTCAAGATCAAGCAGATCCAGCTTGGCTATACCTTCCCTAAGAAACTTATCAACAAGATTCATCTCTCAAGCCTCAGACTCTACGTCTCACTTGACGACTGGTTCCTGTTTACCAAGTATCCTGGATTCGACCCTGAGGTATCTGTAAGCACTAATGGTCTTGGTATCGACTTCGGTCAGTATCCAAGCCGCAAAAAGACAGTGTTCGGTCTAAACCTGTCATTCTAAAACACTAAAATTGAAAGAATTATGAAATTCAAACATATAATTGCAAGTGCAGTTGTCGCAGCCGGTCTTCTGACTCTCGGTTCTTGTCAGAGCAAGCTCGACATTCCTCAACACAGTGTTACGAATATCGGTTCGTTCTATAAAACTGATACTGAAGCAGAAGAGGGAATCGTGGCTGTGTACGATCAGTTCAAGACCTGTCATTCAGGAGGAATCAACAGTGTATGTTGGCTTGCCAACTTCCTTGGGGACGATCTCTGGGCAGGCGGCGGAAGCCGTGCGGACGGAAGTTTCTATCAGTGGAGCGAATACACATTCGGTTCAGACAATGCCACAATCAAGAATCTCTATGCGGGGCTCTATACCCTTATTTACAGGGCGAACCTGATTATCGAAAGGGTTTCTCCTGATACCGAGGTGAAGAAACGTGCGGTGGCTGAGGCCAAAGTATTCCGTGCGTGGGCCAACTTCCAGCTTGTTACCCTCTGGGGGCCGGCACCTCTTGTCGACCATGTGCTTACAGAGAAAGAATACATGCAGGGCAACAGCACTGTCGAAAAACTCTGGGCCGCTGTCGAGTCTGACCTCAATGATGCCATCGGAAGCGGCGACCTCACCTCCAAGAAGCAGAGGAGTGACGTCACATTCCGTGTTACCAGGGAATTCGCCCAGGCTATGCTCGGAAAGGCTTATCTGTGGCAGAAGAAATATTCTGATGCCGCCACTGAGTTCGAGAACGTCATCAAGACTGAACTCTTCGACCTCAATCCTGACCTTACGAATTTCGGAACACCTGACGCTGTCGCAGGAATCGAGGACGTCTTCGTTATGCGTGCTGTCAATGATGCTGAAACTACTGAACCTAACGTGACCTACCACGGAATGTGGACAGGTCTCCGCGGGGAGAAGTACAAATACACATCAGAATCACCATTCTGGAGCTATACATTCGGTTTCCAGAATAATCCTACCAAGGCCCTTTACGACACATTCGTGAAGATCGAAGGCAAGAACGGATACCGCCTCACCAACTTCATCGCGACCTATGATGATATGGTAAACAAGTATGGTACTTCCATCAATGACGATATGGACATCTATGACAATGAGGGCTACTACAATCACAAGTACAGAGTGATCAAGCCGGCAGGCCGTCCATATTACTATCCTCTCACAGACCATATCATGCGCTATGACGAGGTTCTCATCTTTGCTGCCGAGGCTCAGTTCCAGGCGGGCAATACCGGAAGGGCAAAAGAACTTATCAATAAGATACGTACCAGAGCCAAGGCTCCGGAAGTGTCAGATATAACTCTCCAGGTAATCAAGGATGAGTCTTATGTGGAACTTTGCTTCGAAGGACTCCGTTACCAGAATATCATCCGCTGGGGAGAAGCAGCCGACCGTCTTGCAAACAGGGGTGTAACTCACCCGCATCTTTATCCGGACGGAACTGTCAAGTACGTGAGATATAATGAGGACGGAAAAGTCGGATTTAAGAAGAACAAGCACGAATTGCTTCCATTCCCTGCAGAGGAAATGAATGTCAATCCTAATATGAAACAGAATCCGGGTTGGTAACAAATAAATGTTAATTGGATGCCGGCTTCACCATTGTCAGAATGATGGGGCCGGCAATAATCTGAAGAATGAAAATGAAAATGAAAAAGACAATAATGAGCGCAGCCCTGCTCCTTTGCGGACTCGGCGCATTTGCACAGCAGAATTTGTTCATCTCACAGGATATCCAGTCGGCCATTGTCAATGATGACCATTCTGTTACTTTCAATTTCCTTGCACCTAAGGCCCACAGGGTTCAGATTGCAGGCGATTTCGTGACAGGAAAAGACGACAATAAGAATGTTGCCGGCATGGTGGGCTCAGGACTGATTGACATGACAGAGGGCAAGGACGGTATATGGACATTGACAACAACCCCTCTCCCTTCGGAACTCTACAGCTATGAATTCATCGTGGACGACGTTCCTACGATTGACCCGAACAACCCTCATGTATATCGTGATTTCGCTACCATCAACAACGTTTTTGTGGTCGGAGGTGGTCTCGGCGACCTCTTCATGGTGAAAGATGTCCCTCACGGAACATTGAGCCATACATGGTATCATTCAGATGCCTTCAAGATGGACAGAAGAATCAATGTCTATACCCCAGCCGGATACGAGCATTCCGGAAAGACCAGATATCCTGTTCTCTACCTTCTCCATGGTATGGGTGGAGATGAAGACGAGTGGGTGAATTTCGGCCGTGCATGCCAGATTCTTGACAATCTTATCGCTCAGGGCAAGGCAGTTCCGATGATTGTGGTTATGACCAACGGACATACTGCAATGCAGGCCGCTCCTGGAGAAAGTGATCTCGGCTACTACAAGCCACACTATTTCAAGGAGGGCACAATGGACGGAGCCTTTGAGTCACATTTCATGGAAATCGTGAATTACGTTGACAAGACCTATCGCACAATCGCGAAAAAAGACAGCCGAGCAATCGCAGGATTGTCAATGGGAGGATTCCACTCAGTCTACATTTCAGCAAACAATCCTAAGAGTTTTGGCTATATAGGTCTGTTCTCGGCTGCAGTCGGAATGGCAGATGAGTCCAAATCCCCTGTATATCAGAATATTGACGAAAAACTGAAGGCTCAGTTTGCCGACAAGCCTAAACTTTACTGGACAGGCATCGGAACAGAAGACTTCCTTTATGAGAAAAATGCTGCGTTCCGCGCCAAGCTTGATGACATAGGATTCCATTACACTTATCGTGAGTCTGCCGGCGGACATGTCTGGAACTGCTGGAGACTCTATCTCTCGGAATTTGTCCCTCTGTTGTTCAAATAACGTCGGAAATTATTAACTTAACATTGATATTGAAAATATGAAAACAAGCCGCATAATTATATCTGCCATCGCTGCAGTGTCGCTTTTCGTCTCATGCGAAAGCCAGAAAGATGGTGTCTATGTCAAGCCTAGAGTCATAGTTACATGTGACCCGGAGCTTGACGACAACAACTCCCTTATCCGTTATGTGTTACATGCCAATGACTTCCAGACCGAGGCTATTGTCTATAACGCGAGCCGTTTCCATTGGAGGGGCGACGGAAAGGGAACTACCCAGTTCATTCCTGGAAGTGAGTATGCAAACATGGGACTCGGGCCTCAGACATCATGGCGCTACAAATGGGATGAAAGATTCATTGATGATATCATCGAGGCCTATGGCCAATGCTATGAGAATCTCAAAGTCCATGACCCGTCTTATCCTACTTATGAGGAGCTGAAGTCCAAGATTCGTGTGGGCAACGTGGATTTTGAAGGCGAGATGGACCATGATACTCCTGGTTCAGAACTGATCAAGGAGATTATGCTCGATGACAAACCTGGCAAGGTGTTCTGTCAGGCTTGGGGCGGAAGCTCATCCATCGCACGTGCATTGAAATCCATCGAAGAGGAATACAAAGGCACCGACAAGTGGGATGCCATTTACAAGAAGCTCTGCGACAAGCTTGTGCTCTGCTTCTCAGGCGACCAGGACGGCTGCTATGTGAACTATATCGCCATCGACTGGCCAGACCTCCGTATCCAGACTACAGGCGGAAAGATGAGCCGTTATGACAACTCAGTCTATAATTATCAGTCATCTCCTGAATACACTGCACAGAATATCACCATCGGACCTCTCGGAGCACTCGTAAGGGTATGGGGAGACGGAAAACAGATGGTCGAGGGTGACCTTACCGACTTCATAGGACCTTCAGGCCAGTATTCCAAGGAAGAACTTGAGAAACAGGGCTACCTCATCTGGCGTCCTATCCAGCCTAAGGGCACATGGTATGGCGACGGCGACAGCGGCTGCTACTTCAATCTCATTGACAATGGTCTCCGCGCTTGGGAAGATGATACATGGGGCGGATGGTCAGGACGTCGTGAACTCGGCGCTCCGGACCGCAAATACACCTACATGGGTACCAATATCAACCAGCAGACCAAGAAAGCCAATGCCCAGAAACCTGACACTACAGGAATGGCAGCATTGATGGCCATGTATATGAATCCGGGAAAACCTGACGAGAACCCGCAGTTCCCTAACTTGTATCCGGAAAGATCGAACCAGATGGTCGCCCGCATGAAATGGTCTGTAACTCCGAACTTCGCTGACGCAAACCACTCTCCTGAGATCAAGGGACCTTTCGATATCACCGCAAAGCCGGGGCAGAAGGTTAAGGTCAATGCCAGAGTGTCTGACCCTGACGGAAACCAGGTGACTCTCAAATGGTGGGTATTCCCTGTAGGAACATATCAGGGGGAAGTTACAGTTGAGGATCCTTCTGCAGAGAAGGCTGTCATTACAGTTCCTGATGATGCAAAACCTGGACAGACCATCCATCTTGTTCTTCAGGCCACCGACAACGGCTTCCCTGAGCTGACACGCTATCTGAGAACCGTCATTACGGTAAAATAAGGAAGCGTTCAAGGATTACTAATGTTGCACGAACAACAAATTTAATAATATGAACAAAGTAACTGCGATTGTATGTGCTGGATTGTGTGCCATTCCTATGGCGGCACAGCCACAGCTGAACAAAAACAACATTGACGAAGTACTCAAGGCTATGACACTTGAGGAAAAAGCCTCTCTTCTGGTCGGTGCAGGCTGGGGCGGCGTGGCAGCCGGCTCGATGACGGCATTCGATGAGTCCACAGTTCCCGGAGCTGCCGGAACAACCCGTCCGATTCCACGTCTGGGAATCCCGAGGACAGTACTTGCAGACGGCCCTGCCGGACTCCGCATAAACCCTACCAGAGAAGGTGACAGCAAGACCTATTATTGCACCGGATTCCCTGTAGGAACCGTGATGGCATCCACTTGGAATGCCCCTCTTGTACAGCAGCTTACGACTGCCATGGGAGAAGAAGTGAAAGAATATGGCGTGGATGTCCTTCTGGCACCTGGCCTGAATCTCCACAGAAATCCGCTCTGCGGACGTAACTTCGAATATTATTCAGAAGACCCTCTCCTTACCGGAAAAATCGCAGCCGCTTACGTGAACGGTGTCCAGAGCAACGGCGTGGGCGTAAGTGCAAAGCATTTCGCCGGAAACAACCAGGAGACCAACCGTCTCAAGGCCGATTCCCGCATCAGTACAAGAGCCCTCCGCGAAATGTATCTGAAAGGCTTCGAAATCGTTGTTCGCGAGTCTCACCCTTGGACCGTCATGTCCTCATACAACAAGGTCAATGGCCTCTATACTCAGGAAGACCGCGAACTCCTCACCACAATACTCCGCGACGAGTGGGGCTTCGACGGCATCGTGATGACAGACTGGACCGGAACCAGAAACACAGCTGCGCAGGTACATGCACAGAATGACCTCATGGAACCGGGCAACGAGGAGCAGATCGAGAATATTGTCAATGCAGTAAAGGACGGAAGCCTTGATATTGCCGACGTGGACAAATGTGTGCGCAACATGCTGGAATACATCGTCCGCACCCCGAGTTTCAACAAATACAAGTTCTCCAACGCTCCTGAACTTGAAGCTCATGCTGAACTCGTCCGCAAGGCTGCTGCCGAGGGCTTGGTTCTCCTTAAGAATGACTCATCCGTTCTTCCTATGAAAAATGTGAAGAACGTGGCTCTCTATGGAGTCGGTTCTTACGACTTTGTTGCAGGCGGTACAGGTTCGGGAAATGTGAACAAGCCATATATCCGCAACATTGCAGAAGGCCTTGAGGCTGACGGCTTTGCAGTGGACAAGGACATCCGCGAATGGTACGAGCAGTATATCAAGTTCTCAAGACTTGACGCGAAGAACTCTTCGACCAATCCTTTCAGCATCCTTCTCGGCGAAGCCGTGGTAGGCGAGTTGAATGTCAACAGGGCTTTCATTGACAGAAAGGTCGCTTCTACAGACATCGCAGTCCTCACAATCACCAGGAATGCAGGTGAGGGTGCAGACCGCAGAAGCGTTGACGGCGACTTCACTCTTACAGGCCGCGAGCGCGAACTTCTCCAGAACCTCTCGGATGCATATCATGCTGCAGGCAAGAAAGTTATCGTTGTCCTCAATATCGGTGGCGTAATCGAGACCGCTTCATGGAAACACATTCCTGATGCTATCCTCCTCGCCTGGACCCCTGGTCAGGAAGGCGGATATACCGTGGCAGACGTTCTCTGCGGCAAGTCATATCCGTCAGGAAAACTTCCAATGACATTCCCAGTCGCATACTTCGATATCCCTTCATCATTCGACTTCCCTTACAACTACACGGGCCGTCCGGCTATGAATCCGTTCACAACCAGGAAGCAGACCGCGAAGGAAATAAAGGATGTGGACTACGTGGATTACAACGAGGATATCTGGGTAGGATACCGTTACTTCAATACCGTCGGCAAGCAGGTTTCATATCCGTTCGGATTCGGTCTCTCCTACACCACATTCGAGTACAGCAATCCTGTAGTGAAGGTGGGCAAGGATGGAAACGTAACTGCTTCTATTACAGTACGCAACAATGGTTCTGCAGCCGGCAAGGAGGCAGTCCAGCTCTATGTCGCAGCACCTGACGGAGGTCTCGTTAAACCGGCAATGGAACTCAAGGCATTCGCCAAGACCCGCGAGCTCAAACCGGGCGAAAGCGAAGTATTGTCAATGACAATCGACCCTTATACCCTCGCATCTTTCAATGAGTCTGCTTCAAGGTGGGAAACCGCTGCCGGCACATACAATGTGAAGTTCGGTGCATCTTGCGAAGATATACGTGCCAATGCTGCATTCAAGCTGGCAAAGGCCATGACCTGGGATGTGAACCGTGTTATGGAACCTAAAGTGGAACTGAACATAATGAAAGTGAAATAGGTTACACGATTCTGACCTGAAACTACTATAACACACAATTTCTCCACTCCTCCGTGCATTTTGCGCGGGGGAGTTTTGCTTGGTAAATCCTCCGTATTTTTGATAAAGTGCGATTTCATTTGTAATTTTGCAGGTTATTGGGAATTTTGCGTTAAAGACGCCTCGGACAAGAGATTTCCATAAAGATGATATTGACTGAAACCTGACACTTGATATGAACGGAAATTATACGGAAAACAAGAAATACATTATAGAGTCGGAAGTCCCATGCTATGATGTCGATTCGAACATGGATTTGAAGCCGGCAGCCTTCATGGACATGGCTCAGGAAATAGCTTATCAGGCAGCGACGGCATTCGGATTCGGATATGACGCACTCCAGACGGAGGGAAAAGCCTGGGTATTGTCAAGGATGCACTTCGACTTCATGCGCCATCCGAAATGGCGTGAGGCCGTGAAACTCTCCACATGGCACAAGGGACCTTACGGCCCGTTCTATCTCAGGGACTTTACATTGGAAAGCCCTGAGGGAGAGATGCTTGTGCGCGGAACAAGTTCGTGGGTGATTATAGATGTCGCCAACAGGACCATGTGCCGTACTGCAGAAGTCATGGAGATGATACCTGAGGATACGGTATGTCATGACAATGCCATCGAAAGGCCTGCCGACAAGGTTGTGATGCCTCGTGGCGTGACCCCGGAACCGGCAGGAGTCCACAAGGTGGAATTCTCCGATGTCGATCTGCTCGGCCATACGAACAATGCCAGATACGTCGTCTGGGCGATGGACTGCATTGACTTCGAAGAACTCAAGAATAAAGTCGTGAAATCATTGACAGTCAATTTTATTCATGAGACAAGGCCCGGTGAGGAAGTCGTTCTCGAAAAGGTCCGCACTGAAACCGAGAGCGGGGACATAACTTATGTCATAGAAGGCAAGACCGGAGACAAGGCCTGCTTCATCGTGAAAATTAATTTGTAACCAACTATAAATATCTGTTTATGCGAGATTTGTTCTTGGGCACTGGTATTGCGCATACCATCCTGCTGTTCGCCACTGTGATTGCAATCGGCCTGTATCTGGGACGATTCAAATTCAAGGGCATCTCCATCGGCTCCACATGGATACTGTTTATCGGCATCCTGCTCAGCCATTTCGGTTTCAGAGGTGACCCGCACATCCTTTCATTCATGAAGGACTTCGGTCTTATCCTGTTCGTGTTCAGTATCGGACTTCAGGTGGGTCCGGGATTCTTCCATTCGTTCCGTAAAGGTGGACTTACTATGAATATGCTTGCAGTGACACTCGTCATGCTTGCCGTACTTATGACATATGTCATCCATCTTGTCACGGGAGAAGATCTGCACACCATGACAGGTGTAATGTCAGGTGCCGTTACCAATACTCCTGGACTTGGTGCTGCCCAACAGACCCTTTCCGATGCCATGATTGCTGAAGGCGCTTCACAGGATGCAGCGACTGCCGCCACATCCGCCATCGCATCCGCCTATGCCGTCGCATATCCTATCGGTGTGCTCGGAGTAATCTTCCTGCTCATTTTCTTCAAGGCCATTTTCAAAGTTGACCTTAACAAAGAGAGAGAGGAACTCGATGACGAGGGCAAGCTCGGAACAGGAGCGATACGTGCAAGTTTCGCGGTCAAGAATCCTGCCATCTTCGGAAGAAAGATCGGTGACGTGACCAAGGACAATGGCGACAAGTTCGTCATTTCCAGAGTCCTCAGAGACGGTGATCTCTGTGTCCCTTCTTCAGATCTGGTTTTGAAAGAGAATGACAAGCTCCTTATCGTGACATCCCCTGATGCGGAAGACCTCGTCAAGATTCTCTTCGGCGACGAAATCGAGATGTCTTACAAAGAGTGGGACAGCCAGGACAACAATATGGTTGTGAAGAAAATCACGGTTACCAAGTCATCCATTACAGGCCGAAGCCTCAGAGACCTGAATGTCAGGTCGATATACGGAGTGACCATTACACGTGTATTCCGCTCAGGAGTTGAGCTCGTGGCCAGACCTGACCTCTATCTCCACGTGGGAGACAGCCTTCTTGCGGTAGGACCTGAAGATGCAATGGACAAGGTCGCAGGACTCTTCGGAAACAAGGCCGCCAGCCTCAGCCACCCTAACCTCATTCCTATCTTCTTCGGAATCGTGGTCGGTGTCATCTTCGGAAGCCTTCCTATCAAGTTCCCAGGAATTCCTCAGCCTATCAAGCTCGGACTTGCCGGCGGACCTCTCATCATTGCCATCCTGCTCGGCTATTTCGGACCTAAGCTCAAGATTACGACTTATACGACATTGAGTGCGAACATGATGATCAGGGAAATCGGTATCTCATTCTTCCTTGCAGCCGTCGGACTCGGTGCCGGTGAGAACTTCATAAGTTCCATCATGAACGGAGGTTACTGGTGGATTCTCTACGGTGCACTTATCACATTGGTACCTATAACCTGCGTCGTTCTCCTCGCAAGACTCGTGTTCAAGCTGAATTTCTATCAGATCTGCGGTCTCATCTCAGGTGGAACCACAAACCCTCCTGTACTTGCCTTCTCTCAGGAAGTTTACGGAACAAACTATCCTTCAATCAGTTATGCTACCGTATATCCTCTGACAATGTTTATGCGAGTTCTGATGGCCCAGCTTATAATATTGTTTACGTTGTAAAACTTTTACAATACAATGTTTGAATTGGTATATCCTGGCTCACCTGCTCCGGTCCTTCCGAAGCAGGTGGCCGGTGTTTCTGAAGAGGCGGTTGTCAATGCTGCCGAGATGCTCCCTGTCGTGAGGGAGAACGGTCTGGTCTATGCCCAGGCGACCAGGGCATACTGCCACGGCGGCTCAATGCTTCTTCATCCCGTTGTCCACCTGCATATCATCAACAGGTTCGACCAGCTATATCTCCAGAAACGCTCCATGAAGAAAGACCTTCTTCCCGGAATGTGGGATACGGCCGTGGGAGGACATGTGGATTACGGAGAATATATCTCCGAGGCGCTCTTCCGCGAGTCGTCTGAAGAACTGAAATTCACGGAATACAATCCCATATGGCTCGGCAACTACGTTTTCCACAGCAATGTGGAATGTGAGCTTGTCAATATCTTCGCGGCCGTAGGCAACTTCAACCCTCAGCCTGACCTTGACGAGGTCGAAGAAGGACGTTACTGGCCGCTCGAAGAAATCGAAGAAAATATTGGAAAATCCATTTTTACACCTAACTTTGAAAGTGAGTTCCGGAGAATAAGAAAGTCTCTGGAAGCGTTATTATAAAACACTATCGCGATGGCCACATTCAGAATTTTGTCGGGAGCGCCGCTCAGCAGCACTCCGGACTTGCGCAAAGCCGCAGAATCATTGACAGAGGATTTTATCCTCATAAATACGAAGCCATTTCCTTACGAGCTCGGCTATCTGGCGCTTGAACGCTTTGCAGAAGTTGCAGAGTACACAGGCGCGGACATGCTCTATTCAGATCATTATGAGATAGTTCCGGGACCGGACGGGAAGGACGAGAGACGCAGGCATCCTGCCATCGAATGTCAGCCTGGAGCACTCCGGGATGATTTCGACTTCGGTCCGCTGGTAGTTTTCAGGTCAAGTTCATTTCTCAAGGCGGTAGCCGGACTCGATGAGAATGACGTATATGGAGCCATGTATGACCTCCGCCTCAGGATGGACAAGAAGGTTCACATCGGGGAGTATCTCTATACATCAGTCGAGACTGACCTCAGAAAGTCAGGCGAGAAACAGTTCGACTACGTTGACCCCAAGAACCGCGCAGTGCAGATCGAAATGGAACGAATCTGTACCGACTATCTCAAGCGCATAGGCGCATATATCGCTCCAGGTTTCAAGAAAATCGAGCTTGACCCTGACATGAAATCAGACGTCCTAGCTTCAGTGGTCATCCCTGTATTCAACAGAGTCCGCACCGTGGCAGATGCCGTAAAGAGCGCACTCTCGCAGAAATGCGACTTCGATTTCAATGTCATCGTGGTGGACAACCATTCTACCGACGGCACGTCCGAGATTCTCGCGTCCGTGGATGATCCAAGACTCGTTGTCATTGTTCCTGATAGATTTGACCTCGGAATCGGCGGATGCTGGAACATGGCCGTACACGACAGCCGTTGCGGAACATACGCACTCCAGCTCGACAGCGATGACGTCTATATGGACGAAAATACTCTTCAGAAAGTTGTGGACAAATTCCGTGAGGAAGGCTGCGGAATGGTCATCGGCTCATACATGATGACCAACTTCGACATGAAGCCGATACCTCCTGGACTCATTGACCATAAGGAGTGGACAGATGAAAACGGAAGGAACAATGCGCTCAGAGTCAATGGCTTGGGCTCACCTCGTGCGTTCTATGTGCCGTTCCTCAGAAAGATAAATCTCCCTAACGTAAGCTATGGCGAGGACTATGCGGTCGGCCTCCGAATCAGCCGCGAGTACCGCATCGGACGCATCTACGAGCCGATTTACTGCTGCCGCAGATGGGAAGGCAACTCCGACGCCGCACTCGACATCGTAAAAGTCAATGCCAACAATCTTTACAAGGATGCTATCCGCACATGGGAACTCCAGGCAAGACTTGCCATGAGTGACGCGGAGAAAAATCTGTAGTGAAATACAGGCTGGTACCTAATGACAGCCGGGCTTCGGCCGGACAAAGCACAGGGAATACAATTATGGACAATATCATTGACAAGTTCGTCCTTGACCAGCTTTCTGTCTGGCCGATGGCGGCATCTAATTTCAGGGACCTCAAGAATGTCGAGACCAGAAGTCTGGAAGTCGGCGGGCTTGAGGTAAGGCTTCAGCACAATCCTGCGAGAATCAGGTCTTCGGCGGCCAAAGTGGACAAGGCTTCGCTTCAGGCCAGAAAATGCTTCCTTTGCAGCGAAAACCGTCCGCAGGAGCAGATTTCTATGGAGTTCGAGGGCCGTAAGGGCAGGAAATACAACATCCTCATAAACCCTTATCCGATTTTCCCTGAGCATCTTGTAATAGCGAGAAATACTCATGTGCCTCAGTCCATCTGGCACAGGTTACCTGATATGACGGATCTTGCAAGGCATCATCCGTCATTCACCATTTTCTATAACGGACCGAAATGCGGCGCCTCGGCACCTGACCATTTCCATTTCCAGGCCTGCCCGAGAGGCCTCATGCCATTGGAAAATGACATTGACAGGCTTCTTGACGAGAAAAAGGCAGGGAAGCCTGCGGAGACATTGACCTATCTTACTTCGGTCCAGGATGCGGAACTCTTTCATTATGACAAGTTTACGAAGGGCGTCTTTGTCCTGACCGCGACGACTTCGAAGTCCATGGCGAAGCTGTTCTACAGGCTTCTGGACTGCCTGCCGCAGAGGGAAGACGAGACCGAGCCGATGTTCAATCTCCTGGCATGGTACAAGCCGAAGCCTTCCCAGAAGATTTCCGGTATATCCCACGGAAGGTTCGGGGAATACAGGGCTGTGCTGCTGGCCAGGGACAAGCACCGCTCCCATCATTATTTCACAGATGGTCCCGACCACCTGACCATGAGCCCAGGCTGCGCTGACATGGCAGGACTCTTCATCGTCCCGAATACCGATGATTATCAGAAACTTGACCCGTCAATGCTGGAGAGCATGCTTTCTGAGGTTTCCATCAGCGGAGATACCGAAAGAAATGTCATACGAAAACTTACCAGGAGCCAGCAGGAGGTCCATGTCGGCATAATGTCCGGCAAGGAAATCGAATTCGAAATCATCTCTGACGGAGCCGGAAGGCAGAAAGTAGTCTATGAAAACGGCCGGATATCCTACAACGGAGTGCTTTATGATGAGCTGACATTCGATGCCCAGACGATGTCTGCAATGTTCGCCGAACCGACATTCATCCTCTACGGGGTGACCATCGGTGTGGATTTCCATTGGGAAAGGAGACAGACCCAGAAATTCGCCGGCACCCTGAAATTCATCGTCGAGGACGACCATATTGTCGCTGTCAATGTCATTGGCGCGGAAGATTACCTTCTCAGCGTGATATCTTCCGAGATGAAATCCTCGGCGTCACTTGAATTCCTGAAAGCCCATGCCGTCATATCCAGGTCATGGCTCATGGCCCAGATAATGTCCCGCAACAAGCAGGTTCATGAAGAGAAACCTGCTGTGAAAGAGGACTTTACGGACGAAAACGGGGTGCGCCATCTGGTGTGCTGGCAGGACAGGACTGACCACAGGCTCTTCGACGTCTGCGCCGACGACCATTGCCAGAGATATCAGGGCTTGACGATGGCAGTGGGCGAGAACGTCCGCAAGGCCATCGACCAGACTTGGGGCGAGGTCCTCATGTACAACGGCAAAGTCTGCGATGCGCGCTTCTCCAAATGCTGCGGCGGAATGATGGAGCGCTTCAGCACCTGCTGGAACGACACCGACTTCCCGTACCTTGAGGCCGTGCCGGACATGCCTTCCGCCGACGCGGAGACGATACCGGACCTGACGGTCGAAGCCAATGCCGAAAAGTGGATTCTGGGTGAGGTCAATGCTGAAGAGGATTCTTTCTGCAACACTTCCGACCATAAAGTCCTCTCACAGGTCCTGAACGATTACGACATGGAAACCGCGGACTTCTTCAGATGGAAACAGGAGTACGACAGGGCAGAACTTTCTGAAATCTTCCGCTCAAGATCCGGAATGGAAATAGGCACGATTACAGGACTCAAACCTCTGAAGCGTGGCCCGTCCGGAAGGATAATGCTTCTCGAAGTGACTGGAACTGAAGGCTCTGCAGTAATTGGCAAGGAATTGACAATCAGAAAGTTCCTTTCCAAGTCGCATCTGAAGAGCTCTGCTTTCGTCGTCAAGGAAGACGGAGACAAGATAACATTCTACGGAGCCGGATGGGGACATGGGGTAGGCCTCTGCCAGATAGGCGCGGCCGTCATGTCCGTAAGGGGATACAAGTACAAGGATATCCTCTCGCATTATTATCCGGGCAGCATATGCTCCGTAATGACAACATTGAACAATAACTGATTATGAACAATACACGACTCAAATCACCATGGTGGTGGATTCCGACATTGTACTTTGCGGAAGGAATACCATATTTCATTGTCAATAATATATCCGTGACCATGTTCACGAAGATGGGCGTTCCGAACGGCGAAATGGCGCTGTTCACCAGCCTTCTCTATCTTCCATGGACATTGAAGCCGCTCTGGAGCCCGCTTGTGGATATATTCAGGACCAAGAGATGGTGGATCGTGATGATGCAGATTATCATGTCGGCAGCTTTCGTCCTGCTCACATTCAGCATCCCTCATCCTTCCAAGGAAGTCATCGACGGAATGAACACGCCTATATCGATGTTCACCTTCACATTGATCCTGTTCGTGATAACCGCCTTTGCCTCGGCGACCCATGACATTGCGGCGGACGGATTCTACATGATCGGACTGGACCAGGGCCAGCAGTCTTTCTTCGTCGGCATCAGAAGCACATTCTACAGGTTGTCCTCCATTTTCGGACAGGGAGTCCTCGTGGTCATCGCGGGTCTGCTGGAAGAAAAGACGGGAAACATCCCTATGGCATGGATGCTCACTATGGCGACGACAGCCGTATTGTTCTCATTGATAACATTGTACCATACCTTTGCGATTCCTCGCCCTTCGGGCGACAAACCTGTCAATGAATCCGGCGGTTCTTTCGGCGGCGAGTTCGCGCAGGCCTTCGTAACCTTCTTCAAGAAGCCCGGTGTCTGGATTGCCATCGTATTCATGCTGCTTTACAGACTTCCTGAGGCATTCCTCCTGAAGATGGTCAATCCGTTCCTCCTGTCACCTGCACAGCATGGCGGCCTCGGTCTCCCGACTTCCACAGTCGGAGTCGTTTACGGAACAATCGGCGTCCTGGCATTGACAATCGGCGGTATCATCGGCGGTATGGCGGCATCCCGCTGGGGACTCAGGAAATCCCTTTGGCCGATGGCTGCATGCATGACCCTCCCGTGTCTGACATTTGTCTATCTGAGCATGGCAATGCCGCATAACCTCGTGATAATCAGCATCTGTGTCGCTGTGGAGCAGTTCGGATACGGCTTCGGTTTCACGGCATACATGTTGTTCATGATGTACTTCTCGGAGGGTGAGTTCAAGACATCACACTATGCAATCTGCACGGCCTTCATGGCGCTCAGCATGATGATTCCGGGTGCGTTTGCCGGATATCTGCAGGAAATGCTCGGCTATGAGGCATTCTTCTGGATGGTAATCATCTGCTGCATCGGTACGGTTGCCGTGACCAAACTCATCAAAGTGGATCCCGAATACGGTAAAAACAAATAAAATATGAAATCGAACCTAAAAATACTGATGGCCATGGCTGCGCTTGCCGTAGTTTCATGCGGAACGCAGAGAAAAACTGTTAAAGATGATAAAGCAGCTGACTCTCAGAAGGTTGCCCCTGAAGTTCTCGTAAAGTCAGAGGCTCCTGTCAAGTTCGTATCAAGCGACAATGCGGAGGGCCGTCTGGCTTTCGGCCTGTCCCTTTTCAATGCGGCTGTCGCCAATTCCGATGAGGACGCCAACGTCGTCGTGTCGCCATACAGCGCAGGAGCGGCATTGTCAATGCTGGCGGAGGGTGCCGCAGGCGAGACCAAGGAGGAACTTGTCAATGCCTTGAGAAAATCCTCCTACAGCGGCTCAGTACCCGGTGCCGGGAAAGGTTATATAATCTCTTCCGCGAACTCTGCCTGGGTCCGTAAAGGCTTCCCGGTCAATGCGGATTACCGCAGCCTGCTCGAAAAGAACTATTCTGCCAAGATAGCTGAACGTGATTTCTCCAGCCGTGCCACTGTCAATGAAATAAACAAGTGGTGCTCCGACAAGACTGCCGGAAGGATTCCTGAAATCATCGACCAGATAAATCCGGACATGATGATGTTCCTCATCAATGCCTTGTATTTCAAGGCCCCGTGGGAGTATCAGTTCGACAAGAATGACACTTTCGACTCCGATTTCCATTCTCCGGCAGGTGACCAGACCGTGCCGTTCATGCATATCAGCAGGGAATTTCCATGCGGTGAAATCGAGGGCTGCAAATTCGTGTTCCTTCCATACAAATCCGGTGAGTACCAGATGGCAATCTGCCTCCCGTCAGAGGAAATGAGCATCTCGTCAATGTTGCCTCACGTGACATCGTCGATGTTCGAATCGGCTCTGAACCAGGCAACTGTACGAAAAGTGGCATTGTCAATGCCGAAGTTCAAGGTCAATACGACCGCTGTCCTTAACAGTGTCCTCATGTCCCTCGGTGTCGAGAAAGCCTTCTCGAAGGGAGCTGATTTCAGCGGTATCACATCAGCCGGCGTTGCTGTGGACCAAGTGAAGCAGAAATGTTTCGTTGAGGTCAATGAAAAGGGTGCGGAGGCGGCCGCGGTCACTTCCGTGGGCGTCCGTCTTACTTCTGTAGGCCCTGTCGAGAGGATGTTTGTGATGAACGTGGACAGGCCTTTCGTATTCGCCATTTTCAATACCGGCTCAAATGACATTCTTTTTGCCGGTAGGATTACAACTGTTGAAAACTAGATTGATTATGACAAAGTCATTGACATTCAAAATATTGGGGATTCTTTCCGTTGCGATGGTTTCCGTCTGCTTCCCGGCTGTATCATTTGCCAAATCCCATAAGGTGAAACCCGGCATCGAAGTGCTTGAGGAACGTGGCTTTTCCGGCCTGGTCGGGAAACGCGTCGGACTGGTGACCAACCCGAGCGGCGTGGATACCCGTCTGCGCTCTACCATTGACATTCTTCACGAGGCCAAGGGCGTGGAACTTGTGGCGTTGTTCGGACCTGAGCACGGTGTGCGCGGTGATGCTTATGCCGGAGACGTCGTTTCCGACAGCGTTGACCCTCAGACGGGAGTGAAGGTGTTCTCGATTTACGGAAAGTACAGGGAGCCTTCACAGGAAATGCTGGATGGCATTGACGTTATGGTTTATGATATCCAGGATGTCGGCACCCGCTCTTATACTTTCATCAGTACTCTCGGTCTGGTCATGCGTGCCTGCGCGAAGAAAGGCATTGAGGTAATGGTACTTGACCGTCCGAACCCTCTCGGAGGAAACAAGGTGGAGGGATGTTATGTGGAGCCAGGTTTCCATTCTTTCGTGAGCGAGTTCCAGATTCCTTACGTTTATGGTCTGACCGTCGGCGAACTTGCCATTCTTATCAATGAAGAGGGGCTGAACAGGGGAGAGCGCGGCTATGAGCCTCATCTCAAGTGCAAACTCAGTGTGATTCCTATGGACGGATGGCACCGCAACATGTCTTATGTCGAAACCGGCCTGCCTTGGGTGCTGCCTTCCCCGAATATCCCTTATCCTCAGTCGGCTGTGAATTATCCGTCATCAGGTATTACCGGTGAACTTTACGGATATCTCAACATCGGCATCGGATACACCCTTCCTTTCGAGACTTTTGCCGCCGAATGGATCGATGCGGACAAACTCAAGGCGGAACTTGACAGCTATAATCTGCCGGGTGTCGCTTTCAGGACAATCCATTACAAACCTATTGCCGGAAGCGCACAGGGAAAACTGATCCACGGCGTCCAGTATCATTTCTATGATTTTGATGCGGCACAGATAACTCTGACGCAATTTTATGTGATGCAGGCAGTTAATCATCTTTATCCTGACCATAATCCTTTCGTGATGGCCGGCGACCGCGTGGGAATGTTCGACAAGGTATGTGGTACGGATTATGTAAGAAAGAACTTTTCAAAGCGTCTTGAAGTGTCCGACATCATCGACTATTGGAACAAGGATGTGACGGCTTTCAAGGATCTCTCGAAGAAGTATTATCTTTATCGGTAGGTCAGGCTATAACCCAGGAACGGGGGACTGTCATTGACAATTTCCGCCCGTCTCCGTAAAAACTATTTGTATTATGAGAGATATCAGAAACATGGCATTGGCATCGCTGGCAGCGTTTGCATTGCTTATTCCTAGTGTAGATATCGATGCGCAGGTGCGTAGGACGACTACCACTACTAATCAGCAGAGGACCGGTTCCGGCAGTACGCAGCAGCGTTCTACCACTACGAGGTCAACATCGGGTACCCAGCAGCGCCAGACAGGTACTACGACTCAGAGAAGCACCCAGCAGAGAAGCAATACGGGAAGCACTCAGAACCGTTCTACGACCACAAGGTCATCGTCAGGCACCCAGCAGAGGCAGACCGGAACGACCACACAGAGGCAGACCGGAACCGTCCAGCGTCAGTCTTCCTCTTCCACCCAGCGTCAGACAGGTACGACAGTTCAGCGCCAGACCGGCAATACCAATACGAACCGTCAGGGAACGGCTGCCCAGAGGCAGTCATCTTCAAGCACCCAGCGTCAGAATGGCGTCAATGCACAGAGACAGTCCAGTAGCAGTTCTTCTTCGACCCGCCAGACCGGTACTACGGTTCAGCGTCAGTCCGGTACTTCAAACACCCAGCAGCGCCAGACCGGAACGACAATTACAAGACAGTCAGGTTCTTCGTCTGTCCGTCAGAGCACTTCGACAGGTACGGTCCATATGGACAATGCCGCCTTCGGCAATTACAACAATTACAACCGCAATGACAATGCCGTGAGGGATGAACGTCAGTCAAGCTCTTCAGGCGTGGTAAGAAGCAATACCAATGTTACCAGAAACGGTCTAGGAACAGTGACCAGCCAGATGAGGTCGCAGTCCGGCAGCAGCGTCAGACAGAACTCCGGAAGCCGCGGCCCTTCACGCATGGACAATTCCAAGGACTTCAAGATTGAAGACCACAATGTCCACAGGATTCCGCCTCGTGACAGGGACTTCATGGCATATGACCGTCCGAGCCACTTCTATGACCATCACAATCCTCACTGCTTCGGTTACAGGGTTGAGGTCCTTCCTCCGAGATACAAGGTGGTGACCTATTACGGCGTAAATTACTATATGTATAACGATGTCTATTACAGACCTTATGGAGGTCACTACATCGTTTGCCGTCCGCCGTTCGGAGTCACGATTGCACGCCCTATCGCGAATCTGACTTTCGCCACTGTCAATTTCGCCTACTATTCCAATGTTTACAGGACATACAGCACCATTGACGCGAACAACAGGTACATTGACCAGCAGAACCGGATCATCGCCCAGAACAATGCGACAATCCTGGCCCAGAACAGGTCGATCGCGATGAACCCAAATGCCGCGATGTCGTCTTACGAGATCGCCAACCGACTCGGACTCGTTCAGAGCTATGCCTATGCCGACAGGAACTACTTCTATCAGGACGGTATATTCTACATTGTCAATGGAAGCGGACAGTACCAGGTAATCGTTCCTCCTGCAGGTGCTCTGGTCCAGGCACTTCCGGAAGATTATGATATAATAACCCTCAACGGAGTCCAGTACTACAGAGTGGACGATACGGTCTATAGACTGACTCTTGTAAGCGGTACACCTTATCTCGAAGTTCTCGGCCAGATGTATGGCCAGATGGCAAGAAACTACAGCTACGGTTATTAGCGAAAATCAATATGGCTACTATAGGAATCTTTGATTCTGGAGAAGGCGGGTTGTCGGTCCTACGGGAGATAACCCGTCTTCTGCCTGATGACAAATACATATATTTTTCTGACAATGCGCATTGCCCGTATGGGGAAAAGTCTCCGGAGTACATTCAGGCGCGGGCCCGTGTGATTACGGAAACTTTGCTTCGGGAAGGGGCGGACATTATAGTCGTGGCATGCAATACCGCGACTGCCGCTGCCATTTCCGTTCTCAGGGCGGAGTATTCGGACGCTGCGTCAGAGGAGGTCAGATCACGTGTACTGGCATTGACCTCAGGCAGGCATGACCACGTCCGCTTCATCGGCATGGAGCCTGCGGTCAAACCTGCCGCTCTCGGTACCCGCACCGGCGTCGTCGGCGTGCTCGCGACAGCCGGGACGCTCAAAGGCTCTAAGTACCTGAAGACCAAGGGGAGTGTCGATGACAATGTCAATGTCGTCGAGCATGTCGGTACCGGTTTCGTGGAACTTGTCGAGTCTGGCAGGTTGTCCGGGCCTGAAACAGAGGCAGTTGTCTCCGCAAGCCTTGAACCTCTCCTGAAGGCCAATGCCGACATCATTGTCCTGGGCTGTACTCATTATCCGTTCCTCCTGCCTGTCCTGCAAAAAGTTGCAGGGCCGGGAATCAGATTCATTGATCCCGCCCCTGCCGTTGCGCGTCAGCTTGTCCATGTCATGACCGAGGAACATCTTCCGGTCGGAAATCCCGCCAGAGACAGTTCATGTGTCACGCCGGATGTAACACTTTTGTCGTCAGGTGATTCCGGCCCGCTGCACCATCTTTTCGGAATGATTTATCGGTAACTTGCCGGCTTTGAAGGAAAAACGGGGCTTTGCTTTGAAATGTTAATTATATTCATTAGTTTTGCTACAAATAATTATTAATGCTATCGCGTGGATTCAAATTTAAAAGAACAAACCATTAGCGAACCACAAATAACACAAACTAAAGATATGACTGACAAAAAACTGGAAATGTCTCCGAACATTGTTGCGGCTTTCCTTCAGAAGTCTCCAGAGACCTTCACAAAAGCTGATATTATTAACTTCGTCCGTTCTTACGGAATCAAGATGGTGAACTTCATGTATCCTGCCGAGGATGGCAGAGTAAAGACATTGAACTTCATGATTAACAGCCTTGAGTATCTCGAAACTATTCTGAACCAGGGCGAGAGAGTTGACGGTTCAAGCCTTTTCCCTTCATTCGTCGAGGCCGGAAGCAGTGACCTCTATGTGATTCCTAGATTCAGGACAGCATTTGTAGATCCGTTCTCAGAAATTCCTACACTCGGTATGCTCTGCTCATTCTTCGACAAGGATGGCCGTCCGTTCGAGTGCGATCCATACCAGACCATCGTCAAGGCTTCCAATGCATTCCGCGAATCTACCGGAATGACTTTCGATGCCATGGGCGAGCTTGAGTATTATGTCATCACTGAAGAGGAACAGCTTTTCCCTGGAACAGACCAGAAGGGATATCATGAGTCATCACCATTTGCTAAACTCAATGCTTTCAGGACAGAGTGCATGTCTATGATTGCCCAGACAGGCGGCCTCATCAAATACGGTCACAGCGAGGTGGGCAACTTCTCACGTGACGGCAAGACTTATGAGCAGAACGAGGTTGAATTCCTTCCTTGCCCTATCGAGACTGCAGCTGACCAGCTGCTTCTTGCAAAATGGGTTATCAGAACACTGGGATGGCAGTATGGCCTCGATGTTACCTTCGCTCCTAAGATTATCGTAGGTGAGGCGGGTTCAGGTATGCACGTACATATGCGTATCATGAAAGACGGCCACAGCTGCATGACCGAGAACGGTAAGCTTTCAGATATCGCCAAGAGGGCTATCGCTGGTCTCATGACATTGGCTCCTGCAATTACGGCGTTCGGAAACAAGAATCCTACCTCATTCTTCCGTCTCGTTCCTCATCAGGAGGCACCTACCAATATCTGTTGGGGTGACTGCAACCGTTCGGCTCTCGTGCGCGTTCCTCTCGGATGGGCGACAGGCATTGACATGTGTGCAGTGGCAAATCCTATGGAAGAGACCTACAAGTCTTCTGAGGAGTATGTCGTTTCTGACGCTTCTGACAAGCAGACCTTCGAGATGCGTTCTCCTGACAGCTCGGCAGACATCTACCAGCTTATGGCAGGATTGTGCGTAGCATGCCGTATCGGTCTTGAAATGCCGGAGAAAGAGGCTCTTGACCTCGTGGCACGTACATATGCCGGCTTGAATATCCATACGAAGGGTTCCAAGGACTTTGCTGAACTTCCTGGAAGTTGCGCTGAGGCAGCGGATTGTCTCGAGGAGTCAAGAGAGATCTTCGAAAGAAATAATGTCTTCACTCCAAGAATGATCGACGGTATCGAGCGTGCACTCAAGTCTTTCAATGACAAAGGAATGCTTGCTGATGCAGTAAAGGATGCGGCTAAGGTGAAAGAACTTGTGGACAAGTATTTCTACTGCGGATAAGATTTTGAATATGCGCCACGGCGGTTGTCCGAGGCGTGTGTTGGTTAATGATAATAAGAAAACAGAGTTGCTTTGTCGGCAACTCTGTTTTCTTATTCTATATCTGCAGGAATGTTATCTTACACGTTTGATTTCAGACCTTCCGCAGTCGTATGTCTTTACGCTTGAGATAATCTGGTTTGTAACATCCGGAGCCGGGAGTTCCACGCCTTCCGCAACATCCTTGCGTACAAGGTAATAGACGCCGTTAGGCTGGCCGCCCTTGTCGTTGTTGAGGGAGTTGGAATACTTTCCGTCCTTCATTCCGCAAACCCAGATGCTCTGCATGTAAGCCGTGAGGCCGTCATACTTGAAAGTATTCGGGAGAATCTTTATCACAGTCTTGTTGGCATTGGCAACATAGCCTCTGAAGCCCTGTTTCCAGCCGTTTGTCTGCGGAGATATCTGCTCTGTGGCCATCTTGTCGTACTCGTAATCGTAAGGGTCGTAGGCAGTTACCTTCTCATTCCCTTCCTCGTCTGTCTGTGCCAGAGAGAACCATGTGGTGTAGGACCACTGTACTCCGTTTTCTGTGGTGATGTCCTGAGGGAAAGAAATGTTGAAATGCTCGTATTTGTCGGAAGTGGCCGCTGCGAAGTCGAGGACGATAGGACTGCTTGAGTACTTGTTTGAAGAACCTCCCCATCCTGTCAGGTTAAACGACTTGCCGTTTTCCTTGGCGGAAATCTTTACCTCGAAAGTCTCGGCATCTTCAGTTCCCCACTGTCCGTTCTTGTTTACGGTAACGTCGTAAGGCTTTACTACCCAGTCTCCTATGTAGTCTTTGTAACTGCTCTGATGGCTGATTTTGTTCTCGTAGTTCTCAGCATGGAAAGGATAGCTGAGAGAAGGTGCCGATACTACGATGATGTCGTTTCCCAAGTGGGCGAGTATCGCAGCAGAGAACATGAAGAAATCTTCACCGGTAAATGCGAATACGCTCTCCGCTTTGCCCTTTGCAATATATCCGTCGGCTACAAGGTCATCCCATGTCGCACCTGCTTCCAATGCGTCGCTGATTTCGCTTTCGATCCAGAGCTTCGCATCAAGTCTCTTGGCGTATGTCACGGCGCCTGTCCAGTAATATACATCATCATTGGACGGTTTTACCTTAGCCAGATAGTCGATGTGTCCTGTAGTAGAGTTGTAAACCTCGTATGGAGTGATGTCGAAAGTGACATTGAACTCGCCGATCTTCTTTTCTTCGCTGAACCAGTTTGGTGAAGCCTTGCCGTTCCTTGTGGCTGCGATTCTGACTGTGTAAGTAGTTTTCGGCTTCAATGCGTCTACAGAAATTGTGGTCTCCTCGATGTCTGTCTTGAGGACATCCATAGTCCTGCCGCCTGACACGTATGTAATCTCGCATCTGTAGCCGTTTGCACCTTTTACAGGAGCCCAGTTGGCTGTCAATGAACCTGTACCTTCTGTGACTGTTACTACAGGAGCGTCAAGTTCGGTTGTTCCAGTCGGTTTCTGGGTGTTTCCGTTATCTTTGTCACAAGAAACCAATGCCAGCATTCCTGCTGCCAGCATCAACATTATTTTTTTCATTTCTTAAATCTAAAATTTGGAACTCTAGAATGAAGCCATTGGCCTGACTCTGTATTTGTTCTTCTTTTCAAGGTCATTCGGAACGGTAATGGTGCTGCCGCTGGCCATGTTGAATGCATAGGCGATGCTTGGACCACTTTCATTGGATGACCAGTAAATGCCGTCACTGAGGGCGGTTCCCTTGTTGTCCGTGAGGATTTTGTTGAATTTCGCTTTCATCTCATCCTCGCTCGCATTGGCGGATTTCACGGATTGTGTGGAACCTGTGCCCTGATCCACGTCATTGGTCTCATGTCCCGTGTATGCCTTATACAGGTGGGCAAGTTCGTTCATTGACGGCAGGAACCAGTCCTTGAGTGCTCCCACGTTCAATGAAGTTGCCCTTTCAAATGCCGGGTAGTAGTTCTTCCAGTCATCGAGTTTCTGTACGAGACCGGTATTGTAGGCGCCTGTTCCGGGCTGTCCGTTCATTACGTTCTCATTCCTGAGAGCCCATGCGCCTTCAAACTCTTTGAGGGATACGATGAGTCCGTGCTCGCCTTTCTCGTCCGTGCTGACCACGATGCCCTTTACGAAGTTTTTCTCGTAATAGTCACCTACAGCAAAAGTCTTTACGGTAGGAGTTCCAGGCTCCGGTTTCGTCGGATCTATCGGGTTTGTCGGGTCATCCGGATCATTGCCCTTGCCGCAGCCGCCCAGAAGGGCAACTGCCGCAAGTGTCAATGTCATAAATTTACTGAATCTTTTCATTATCGTGCAACTGCTATAGTTTCAGTTTTGTCGATAGATATTGTCTGAGCCATTCCTGAGCCCTCTGAACCTTCTGTATTCTTGGACTGGTGTGTGAGTTTGACGATATCTGTAGGGATGCCATCTGTGTCGTAACCGATGCAGTAAACATACATCATCTTACCGTAAGCTACTTTATTAGGAGAATACCATCTGTCACCTGCATAAGGGCTTTCCTTCAGTAGAAGTTCGACGATTTCAGCAGAGGTCTTTCCTGCCCACTCATCAGTATCTTCGAAGTATTTTCCGTAGAGTTTCTCTGAGTCATTGCCTGGCGTTGCAAGAATGTCGAACTGATAGTTGTTGACGCCAGGGAACCATTCTTCCCATCTCCAGGAAGACAATCCTGGCTTCAAAGTTATCTTGCTCTTCTTGTCAGCGATTGTAGTAAACTCCTTCTTGAATGGTTCTGTGGTATATGTTCCGTCAGCCTTGATGCCGATTACATAAGCATAGTAATCTGTGCCTTCTGTAAGACCTGAAATCTCGGCAGAAGAACCAGAACCGGTCTGAGACTCGCCCGGGAGAAGTCTTGAAAGGAACTCTTTCCTGTCCATCTTGGAGTTAGGGTGTCCTGCATTCCATGATTCGAGGCTTGAGTCGATGAGCTCATCCATGTGCTTCTTGAGAGCTTCACTTTCGCTGGATGAAGCAGCACGGCTTTCCAGATCCGCCTTGGTGATGTAGTTGGTAAGGAAGGTCTGTCCTTCACCTTCAGTATTTACAGAAACGGAAATCTTTGCGGTAGTCTTGGAAACATTGAAAACGTTCAGGGTATAGACCGCACCGGTAGGTTTTGCAGTTTCTGTCTTCACGTCCACTTTCTTGATATTCAGCTTTTCGCCTGTCTTAGGAGCTCCGTCAGGTGTGCAGGCGATAAGGAAGAGGTAGTAGTCCTCATTAGGAATGAGGTTCTTGAACTCGACCTTTGCACGGGTGATGCAGAGGTCATTCAGGAATGAGCCGCCTCTTGCTGCGAGAAGGTCATTGACCATTTCCGCGTCACTTGCTCCCTCGAAGTACATCTTGCGCTCAAGGATTACTGCATAAGCCTCATCCCACTTAGGATAGATAGTCGCATTATACTGAATGTCAGTTACTTTCTCGTCTCTGAGTTCCCAGTCGTTGGCAGGAGTTTCAGCTGTCTTGACCATCTGTACGGTAGCATTGGTAGTGAATGTTCCGTCATTGGCAATACCGATTGCAAATACAGGATATTCCATCTCCGGAACCAGTGAGTTGGCAGCTTCGCTGAGTGCTGTATCGTATTCAGCCTCGCCCTCCACTGTAATGGCACTGATGAACTCTGCCATAGACATCTTGCTGTAGGTGTTGTTCTCTGTCTTCAATGCGGCGAGGTAGTTTGCTACATAAGTAGGGATATTCTCAGGCTTGCTGTCGCAATATGTCTCGTAAACGTCAGGCAGGATTACGTCATAGTAGTAAAAGACGCTAGGGTCGCTG
>OQVR01000056.1_pt1 | contig 36605 bp, 31 predicted proteins | sample 1691521 | NCBI WGS metagenome assembly OQVR01 (sample SAMN03418256, study PRJEB22391) | human gut metagenome | biome: human-gut; feature: organic feature; material: feces | host: Homo sapiens | place: Tanzania | collected 2013-01
AAAGGAATTATATCTTCGACACCATCGTCGCAAAACCCTCGAAAGGAGCAGCCTGAGCCGCGGCAAAAGGCGCAGCCAACATCACGGCCGCGACCGCTATCAATAATATTCTTTTCATAATCTACAACCTTATGGCAGCAGCGTGGTTATCCGCACCAAGGTTCATCCTGCAAAGATAGTGATTTAATCGTTCTTTGTCGCCCTCCAGAGCGTCAATCTCACGCCAAGATTGATCCGCCGTCCCATAATAGGCCCCCAGACACAGCTGGCATCGAAGCCTGGAGTCCAAGGAGTCCATTCCCCGGCGGCGTTCCTATCCCCCACCAGCACGTGCATCTGGGTGAAATTCGTGATGTTCTCAACCCCAGCATAGATGTCGAACCCACGGAAACGCCTGGTTATCTGCGCATAGAGCAATGGATAGACCGGAGTGCGGCCATCAGGATAAAGCAGTTCCCCACCATCATCCTTCAGATCTTTCATAAAGTCATACACCCTCGCAGAACCGTTCACGGAAGCGGTGAAATCGAATATCCATCGACTCAGATTTGTCTTATACTGAAGGTTGAGCACCCCCTTGAAGCAGCTGAGCATCGGCTTCTCCACCAATTCGCCACCATAATTCTCCTGCCGGGCGTTGGTGTAGCGCCCGGTCAAAGCCACAGTGAAGCGGTCAAATGGCTCGACATTGAAATCCACCTGCCAGTTATCTGAATATGAGCGCCTTCCATCGGAATCAAAGAACCAGATGTCACGTCCGCCGTTCACATCTGTGCCCGGCACCTCATAATCCACCATCAACTGACGCGCGAACTGGGTTCTGAAATAATCAAAGCTGACATAAGTCTTGGAAGGATCGACCCCGAGCGGCATATAAAAAGTAAGGTTTCCTCCGAATGTCCACGAATCCTCAAGCAGCCGCTCCATACAATTCCCTTGGAGCCTGCTGTGGGTGGACATCACACCGATATTGTCTGCGACCGGATCCGCGTGCCTCAGTCCCCTGCCGCCGTTCGCTCTGGCCACGAACCATTCCGCCGGTGAATATTTCAAAGTCAGCCTCGGAGCCAACTTGAACCCGTTCCCCTTGTACCAATCAGCGCTGACTCCGACAATTGATGTGAATATGTCCCCGGCATGGAAGGTATATTCCCCGTAAGCACCGCCGAAGAAATGGTCCGCGATTCCGGAATATGGACGCTGCCCATTCCAATTCTCACCACTCCACAGGCCGTAGTCCAATTTTGCGACAGCCTCGTCAATGTGGTCGAACGTGCCGGAAAGGCCGACCGTGAAGTCGTGCGACTCATTCAACATATTCCTGTAGAGGAGGTTGATGAAGCCCGACTGTTGGCTCGCAAGGTAGGATGACGCGCCGAACCAGGAGTCGCTTTTCTGCCACGACCAGTCCGCTATGGCGGCTATGCTGGAGGAGCCGTCCTTGCGAAGAGGCTTGCCGACTTTCAGGTAGGCGTTCAGGAGACTGTTCGTGATGTCGGTGCCCCAAGGGGATTCCGAGAGATATTTTGCGAAAGAGTTCCCTTCTGTTGGTTCCAGGATAAACTCATCTGAAGCCCAACGAGGTTCCATCCCGCTTTTGTCATAGCCGTCCATTCCGCCCTGCCGATGGTCCCGGACAGCTTTCACGCCCCAGCGTACCTGAAGTTCGGGAGTATAGTAAAGCCACCTGTTGGCCACATTAAACTGCAACATCTTAGGATCATCACGGAAGCCATCATCGTTCATATCGTAGGTCTTGAAGTTCCCGCTGACGTGTCCTAACAGAATCGTATAGACCGTCGGGCTGAGTTGCCAGGCCGATGTCGCGTTGAAATCCGCCTTGGTGTCGCTCATCATCGAAGCCTGGATGAAAAGCGGTTTCTCCTCGGTAGGCTTCTTGTGCTCAAGATTGATCTGTCCGGTCATTGATTCCAAGCCGTTGATCACGGACGGGGAGCCTTTCGCGATCTGGATGCTCTCCAGCCATGGCCCTGGAACATAAGACAGTCCATATGGAGCGGTTATCCCCCTCATCACCGGACGGTTCTCGTCCAGCATCTGCGTATATGTCCCGGAAAGGCCCAGAAGCCTTATCTGACGCGCTCCCGTGACAGCGTCCGAATAGCCGACTGTCACGCTGGCCGAGTTCTCAAAGCTTTCTGCAAGGTTGCAACAGGCCATCTTCTGAAGTCCCGAGGCCGAGATAAGTTCCGTCCTCAAGGTCTTTCCTCTTGAGATGCTATTCTCCTGATGACCGACAAAAACCGTCGCGTTGAGACTGTCTTTCCTATCCTTATATATAGAGGTAGTGTCAACCGACTGGGCTGACATGCCAACGGACAACACCGTGGCCATAATAGAAGCGATGATAGTCTTTCTCATAATTCACATCATAAGCCAAGCGCGTAGTGCGCCGTTCCTTCAAACAAAGTTATACGCTGGATGCAAATATAATAATTGATTATTAAGAAAATGATTAAATTTGTACAAAATCTCGCAACCAGAGAAACCAAAACGTTTTCAGGCTATATGAACACAAAAGAATTCGTCAAATGGGTGCTGGCCGTGCTGTGCGGCCTGTTCATCTGGGGCATCGTGAAGTTCTTCATGTTCTTTATGATGCTCGGCTCAATGATTGCCTCTGCGGCTTCATTCTCCGGAGGCTCCGGCGCCGTTATTCCCAAGGAGGGTGTCCTGCTGATGGACATGTCTAAATTCGAGATCACTGAACAGACTCAGGAAAGCAACCCGCTCACCTCCATCCAAGGCAGAGAGATCGCTTTGGTCGGACTTAACGATGCCGTCAAGGCAATCCACAAAGCCGCCGAGGATCCGGGTGTGCAGTACATCCTCGTAAAGACAGACGGCGCCTCCACCAGCCTTACCAAACTGGAGGAACTCCGCAAGACCCTCACAGATTTCAGGAAGAGCGGCAAGGCAGTGATAGCATATGGCGAGGCGTTCACTTCCGGAAGCTACTACCTCGCGTCAGTGGCCGACAAGATCTACACGACGAGGCATCACGGCGGCAACAACTTTATGTTGGGAATAAGCGGGAGGATGTTGTTTCTCAAGGATCTGCTCGACAAGCTCGGTGTAAACTACCAGCTCATCCGCCACGGCAAGTACAAGAGTGCCGGCGAAATGTACGTCAAGAACGCGCCAAGCCCTGAGAATATGGAGCAGAACCAGGCGATGATCGACTCCATGTGGGAAACGGTGGCCGCGGAGACCGCAGGGAGCAGGGGTGTGAGCGTGGACTCACTCAACTACTTCATCGATCACCTTTCCATAGCCCTTCCTGAAGATATGGTGAGCCACAACCTCGCCGACGAGGCTCTCTCCGTTGAGGAATATAAGGGGAAACTCGCCGACCTGGCCGGCAAGGACAGTTACAAGGATGTGAAATTCATCCCGTTCTGCGACTATGCCGCCGCCAAGGCAACGCCGAACCTGACCGCCAAGAAAAACATCGCCGTCATCTACGCCAACGGGAATATCCTTGAGCAGGACGACCCGAACAACATCAGCGGCGACCGTTTCGCCGGCATCATCGCCAAGGTAAGGGCGGACTCAACCGTCAAGGCTGTCGTGTTCAGGGTCAACTCTCCTGGCGGTACAGTGCTGGCTGCCAGCAAGATCAAGGAAGAGATCGACCTCACCAGAGCAGTCAAGCCGGTCATCGCCTCTTACGGTGACTATGCTGCTTCCGGCGGTTACTGGATCTCCAACAGCTGCGACCACATATTCTCAAACGCGACGACTCTCACCGGTTCGATCGGTGTGTTCTCCGCCATCCCTGAGTTCGGGAAGACTCTAAAGGACATAGCGCACGTGAATATGGTGCCGGTCAAGTCCCACAAGCATTCCGATATGCTTTCGCTGACCCGTCCGTTTGACGCCGGGGAGACAGCCTGGATGCAGGTCTATGTTGACGACATCTACAACAGTTTTGTGAGCATAGTCGCGCAGGGACGTGATATGACTTTCGAGGCGGTGGACGAGATCGCTCAGGGACGTGTCTGGACCGGAGCCGACGCACTTAAGATCGGTCTCGTGGACGAGATCGGAACGTTGGAGGATGCGATAAAGTACGCGGCGTCGATGGCCGGGGACGCCGATATTGAGAACTGGGGTATAGCAAGTTACCCTAAACCTTTGACGATTATGGAGCAGTTGCTGCAGCAGTTTGGCAAGACCACTAACCCGGAGGAGGCCATGGCCAACGCACTGGCCGGAACTCCGCTGGAGGGCGTGGCGAAGAATCTGCTTGACTGGCAGAGGAGCTGGGCGAAAGGCCAGGGAGACCTTGTCTTCGCGAGAATGCCGTTCGAGATAGAGATCAGATAAGACGGATCACTGTGACGGTGGCTGTGGCCTTCGTCACCTTCACGGAGTCATCGATGCGATGACCTACCAATGCGAGAATATGGAAGCCTTCGTCAGCGATGACGAGGGCTTTTTTCTTTTCAAGAATATCAAGTTTAAGGTCCACGAACATATCACTGAGCTTCTTGCGGCCACGCATTCCAAGCGGGCGCATCCAGTCGCCTGGTTGCCAATGTCTTATTGTGAAAGGGAACGGGAGATCCAGTTTAGTCTCTCCTACGCTTGTCTTCACGTCCTTCACATCGTCCGACAGCGAGACGGAGAACTTTATTCCGTTCAATGAATATGTTCCTGGGCCATTGATGGTTAGGTCAGTCGCTTCGGCAAGCTCTGCGACCGGAGATATAACAATCTCCCGAGCCGAAGTCACGGCAAGATATTCATCAGCAACGAACGTCCTGCCACTGATGGTACCGTCACTTTTCAGGACAGAGGCAAGGTCCGCGACCACGGAGGAAGTGAACCCGAAAGGTTCCAAAAGACGGAAAAGGGCATATTCCCAATTCTTTTTAGCCGTAAGCTTCTGATGGTCAATAACAGGAAGGCCATTACCATCAAGCCGTACAATCTCCGCCGAAACCGAACGGACATATTCATCAGCGATGGATTGAACCTGCGCGAACCGCTCCATATCCTCGTTCAACGTTGTCAGGAACGACGGATTCAACCTTCCAAAAAGCGGGAATATCTCATTGCGGATGCAGTTGCGCTTGTAGGCGGAATCAGCGTTGGTGCTGTCCTCGTGCCAACACAGCCCGTGCGATACGGCATATTCATAAATATCCCCGCGTGAGAAATCGAGAAGCGGCCGGATAAGTCGGGCATCCGAACCCAGAAGGGACGAACTGCGGCGCATTCCGGTCATTCCTTTCACCCCGGTGCCACGCAACATATTCAGAATCATAGTCTCAGCATTGTCGTTGGCATTGTGAGCGACAGCCAAAGCGGCAAATCCTCGCTCCCGACAGACCTCCGCGAACCAGGCGTAACGCAGCTCCCTCGCCGCCATCTCGATGCTCACGCCATTCGAGGCGGCATATTCCTCTGTGTAAAAATCTGTTTTTATGAATATGACGCCGTGGCTTTCGGCCCATGCCCTGACAAGAGTCTCGTCCGAGTCACTCTCCTCTCCCCTCAGGTGGAAATTGCAGTGAGCCAGCGCGAAACACCTCCTGACCGAGGAATTGAGAAACAGCTCCGCCATACACATCGAGTCAACCCCGCCGCTGACAGCCAAAAGAACCGCCTCACCATCAGGAAGCAGCCCTTTCAGGATTCTGTCAAAACGTTCCTGCATATTCAGGAATTTTATTTCTTGCTTGCGAACGTGTACGTGAAGCCGAACTGGAGAGCCTGCGCGAACTGCACCCTCCTGCCGGTGTTGCCGTCCTTGTCCGTGACGAGGACAGTGTCGTCGTAGATGAGGTTGGTCGTGATGTTCAGCGAGAAGAACCTGCTGAGCTTCCACATCATACGGGTGTCCCAGTTCACACGGATGTTCTCCGGATTCTTCAGATAGTTTGAGAACAGGAGCAGATGCGTCGAGCCCTCGAAATTGTCATTGACCTTGACCTTGGCATCGGCGGTCAGCTGGGCACCGAACTCGAAACGGGCTGGTTTATAATAGTTTCCAGTCTTGTAGTAGATGTTCTTGTCATCCTTGGCGTCCGGATAGACCTCGGTATCCTCGTACTTCTTCTTCCTCCCCATACCATAGTTCTTTCGCAGCTTCTCGCTTCCGACGATTGTGAAGCCTCCTGTGATAGGCGCCATGTTGACAGTCAGCCATTTGCTCGGCACCCAGTCAATACCAAGACCCAGATTGACAGTTCCCGGAGAAAGAATGCTGGACTTGAGCACACGGGCGTTTCTCCAATCCTTGCTGGATGGCTCCTTGTCCTCCTCCACGGCCGGAGTCGGGTAGTTGTAACCGTTGGCGAACTGGCTGAGGAACGTGAACTTGGCGGAGTAGTTCAAAGTCTTTGTTGCCTTGTAGCCCCAAGTGCTCTCGAACAGGATCCGGTCCTTGTTCTTCTGGATGATCGGCTTGTCGGCGGAATAAAGGAATCCGTAGTCCAGCTGGAGACGGTTGTTCCAGTATTTCTCACCTTTCTTCCACTTCGCGTTGCCATCAATGTAGGCGCTCAACGCATAGTTGTTGTAACCACCCTTCGCCCAGTTCGTGAAACTACTCTGGACAAAGTTCAGGTTCGTCATCAACGACTTGTTCCAATAGTCCGGTTTCGGAGCCACGACCTTTGTCTCCTCTGTCTGTGTCAGAAGCTTTGCGGCCGCGGCCGCGGCTGACTGGGCGTTTCTCCATGTCGTGTCCGTCTGTGCGGACGCTCCGAACGTAACGAGCGCAAGAGCCACGGACAGTATTGTTCGTTTAATCGCTTTCACGTTCATAATCAGTTTATTATATTTCCAATTAATAAGAGATCGCGAACACGACCCTCTGCTTTGAAGGCTTGCCGGAGTAGATGTCCTTGCCCTCCTCCTCGCAGACAAAGCTGTCCACAGGGATGCAACGGATCGTGGCCTTTGTCTCGTCCTTGATCTTCTGCTCGGTCTCGGCCGTGCCGTCCCAATGGCAGAGCAGGAACTTGCCTGTGCCGATCTTGGCCTTGAACTCCTCCCAGTCGTCGCACTTCTCAACGTGTGACGCGCGGAAGTCGAACGCCTTCTGGTAGATGGTCTTCTGGATGTCGTCCAGAAGGGCGGCGATTGACTTGTCAAGCCCCTCAAGGGCGACAGTCTGCTTCTCCAGGGTGTCTCTTCTGTGAACCTCTACTGTGCCGTTCTCCAGGTCACGAGGTCCCATAGCCAGACGTACAGGGACTCCCTTGAGCTCCCACTCGGCGAACTTGAATCCAGGACGCAGGGTGTCACGGTCATCAATCTTGACAGTATGTCCTTCGGCCTCAAGGGCTTTCTTCAACTGAGCCATCTTGTCCAAGATCTTCGTGTGATCCTCTTCGGTCTTGTAGATCGGAACCATAACGACCTGGATAGGGGCCAGAGCCGGCGGAAGGACAAGTCCGTTGTCATCGCCGTGAGCCATCACGAGGGCTCCCATAAGCCTCGTGGAAACGCCCCAGGATGTGGCCCACACGTACTGCTGCAGGCCTTCCTTGTCTGTATATTTCACATCGAACGACTTGGCGAAGTTCTGGCCGAGGAAATGAGATGTTCCGGCCTGGAGAGCCTTCCCGTCCTGCATCATCGCCTCGATGGTAAGGGTGTCGAGCGCGCCGGCGAATCTCTCGTTAGGACTCTTGTGTCCCACGATCACAGGCAGAGCCATAAACTCACGGGCGAACTTCGCGTACACCTGAACCATTCTCTGTGCCTCTTCCTGAGCCTCCTGCGAGGTCGCGTGGGCCGTGTGGCCCTCCTGCCAAAGGAATTCGGCGGTGCGGAGGAAAAGCCTTGTGCGCATCTCCCAGCGGACAACGTTAGCCCACTGGTTGCACATGATAGGGAGATCCCTCCATGATGTGATCCAGTTCTTATATGTGCTCCAGATGATGGTTTCGGAGGTAGGTCTTACGATAAGCTCTTCCTCAAGCTTCGCGGACGGATCCACGACAACGCCCTTTCCGTCAGGGTCGTTCATAAGCCTGTGATGGGTGACGACGGCGCACTCCTTGGCGAATCCCGCCACGTGCTCGGCCTCCTTGCTGAAGAAGGACTTAGGAATGAAGAGCGGGAAATAGGCGTTTTCCGCGCCGGTTTCCTTGAACATAGTGTCAAGGGCGTGCTGCATCTTCTCCCAGATCGCGTAGCCATAAGGCTTTATCACCATACATCCCCTGACGGCGGACTGCTCTGCCAAGTCTGCCTTCACAACCAGATCATTGTACCACTGAGAATAGTTCTCAGACCTTTTTGTCACTTCCTTTGCCATTATTTGTTTGCTGTTTTTGTCAAATATTCTTATTATTGTGCAATATTCCGTAAGGTATGGATTTTGTTCACTAAGAACATTTGTGTGGACAGTACCTTTGAATACGGCCACGAAGTTACGAATTAATTGTCAAATATAGGAGATTCAGAAATGAAAACACGCACAATCCTCTTTATCTCGGCGCTTCTGGCACTGACTTCGTGCGGTTCAGCGGCGCGGTTTGCCAGTGATGCTTCCAGGCAGAAGTATCAGGATGGAATCTACTATACATCCAATGCCAAGGTCCATCAAGCCGAGGAGGCAGCCACCTCCGCAAATGACGAGGAGACCGACCTTCTTGTGGCAAAGACAAAGAACTCCCCGATCTTCATGAAGAGCGGAGAGAAGGTTGACACTCTGTTCATCCCTGAGAACAAAGCGGCGAGAATAGATTTCAACAACACTGACAACACCACATCCGTTTACCTCTACGACAACGGTTTCGACACCTGGGCCGCCTACCAACCTTGGTACGCGACATCCTGGTATTCCTGGAACCGTCCTTTCTACACCTCGATCTACTGGGGCGCGAATCCTTGGTACTATGGTGGCTGGTACTCACCGTGGCACTATGACCCTTGGTATTATGGATATTCCTGGGGGTGGGGCAATCCGTGGTATTACAGCGGATGGTACGACCCTTGGTACTGGGATCCTTGGTACTATAGAGGATGGTACGGTGGCTGGTACGGCGGCTGGTACGGCGGCTGGTACGATCCGTGGTATTACGGAGGCTGGGGCTACGGCCATCATCACCACCACGACCGTGACTTCTTCGGTCCTGGCAGCGGACGGGTTTACACTCCACGTCTTAGCACAACCGGCTCAAGCATAAGAAGCGGAATCGGGTCCTCTTCAAGGAGCGCCGGAGTGAGAAGTTCCTCAATGACCAGATCAAGAAGCGGCATCGGATCAACAAGATCCTCAATGTCAGCGACTACCACAAGGTCTTCAAGCCTTGGCGGACGCACAAGCGGCACAAGGTCATCAATATCCTCGGTCAACAGGCCGGCATCCTCATCCGTAAGATCCTCATCAGCAAGATCATCCTCGGTAAGGTCTTCGTCTGACAGGTCCTCATCCGTCAGGTCATCGGTCGGCGGCACTGTCAGATCCAGCGGATCATCCTCATTCGGGACCTCTACCGGCTCATCTTCAGTCAGGTCATCCTACGGCAGCAGCCGTTCGTCATCCTCTTCATCCTCGACGATGTACTCAAGACCGGCAAGCGGTAGCAGAAGCTCAAGCGGAACGACATCCAGCGTATTCTCTACAGGATCAAGCAGAAGTTCCTCAACAGGCAGCTACAGGTCTTCGGGATCTTCCTACAGGTCTTCGTCAAGCAATGATTATTCTTCCGGCTCGACGAGGAGCTCAAGCAGCTACTCCACAGGCAGGAGCTCAAGTTCATATTCTTCCGGCAGCTCAAGCCGCAGCAGTAGCAACTATTCCGGCGGCGGGTTCTCCGGTGGCGGATCATCCAGAAGTTCAGGTGGTTCGTACGGCGGAGGAGGCGGCTCCAGAAGCGGTGGCGGAAGAAGGTAACCATAACCACTAAAACAATAGAAATAATGAGAAAAGCAATGTTCACTGCGCTTTTGTCATTGACCGCGGTAGCGGCCGGGGCGCAGACAATGTACGACGGGCTGACATTCAGCCAGAACAACTACTACGGAACGGCAAGGTCGATCGGTATGGGCAACGCGATGACGGCAGTCGGCGGCGACCTAGGGTCAATCGGTATCAATCCTGCGGGATCGGCAGTGGCGGGATACTCCCAGTTCACGATCACGCCGAATCTCACGCTCAGTTCGATGAACTCCTCCTACAGCGCCTACCCTGTCGGAGGAGTTGACAACTTCTCCAATGAGAGACGCGAGAGTCTCACCAGATTCTCGATGCCGAACATCGGTGCGACATTCAACTGGAAAACCGGCAGCGGGAGCGGTCTGACCGCCATCACTTGTGGATTTGTCGTCAACGGGACGAACAATTTCACCGGCAAGATGATGGCAGGCGGCAGGAACGACAAGACAAGTTACATCAGCTCCATGGCTGTGGCGGCCGAAGGTTATGACATGGATTTCCTTAACGGATATTCCATCAACAGCAACAACGAGAGAGTAGACAGAGGTTGGGACTACCCCTACTACTACCCTGATGATTACACCAATGACCCTAAAAAAGGCTCATACGCGCCATGGAATGTGATCGCGAACGTCCAGGCAGGAGCGCTTTCCAATTTCGGAGACTCTAACGATCCGGCCTATTACTGGCGCTACATAGGTGCGACAGAAATCTATGAGCAGACTGGAGAGAAGGATGCCGACGGCAACTACATCTACAACATTTCCCTTCCTGGAGCGTTGAACCAGGCATACGGCAGGAACGTAACAGGAAGCAAATACGACGCGTTGCTCAATGTCGGGTTCAATTTTGGAGAGACGTTCTTCCTCGGAGCGAATCTCGGAATAACCTCCCTCAACTACAACTATGATGAATATTTCAAGGAAGCCGCGGAGAACCCGTCGGCATTCGAGATGGACTTCGGAGAGAAAGGCAAGACCTACTTCAGCGACTATCGCACCCGTTACTCCTACACGGCGGACGGAAGCGGAGTTTACGGCAAGTTCGGATTTCTTTGGAGACCTGTGGACGGGATACGCATAGGTGGAGCCGTTCAGACACCGACAATCATGGAAATCAACGAACGTTGGAGACAAGATGTCAATGTCAACTACTCCGACGCCTCATTCAACGGGTCGGCCAAGACGCCTGAGGGGGATAATTCCTACAGACTACGCTCGCCTTACAGACTCAACGCTGGAGCGGCGTTCACCTTCGCCGGGACGGCTCTCATCAGCGCGGACTACGAGATGACCGACTACAGCACGATGAAGTTCACGAGCAAGGAAGGCGGATGGAATGACGACAGTTTCAGAAATCTGAATGACGAGATACGTGACTGCATGGGAGTGTCGCACATGGTCAGGATCGGTACGGAATTTAAGCCGGTACCGGAATTTGCGGTGCGCGCCGGCTACAATTTCACCACCACTCCTGAATATGTATATAACGGAAATGAGAAGACGAAGTTGAACGACAGAATCAACGCATTCTCCGTAGGCTTTGGATATTCATCAAACGGATCGTTCTTCGCGGACATCGCGGCAAGGCTGACTATGCTGTCGGATGAATATATCTCACCTTACGCCGACTACCTTAAAGATCTGGCTTCTCCGATGATCCTCAACAAGAGGGACCTCTACAGCATCACGGCGACCTTCGGGTGGAGATTCTAAAGGTTTTTCAGATAGGAGATTGAATCCGGACCTTCGTTGAAAAGGAGGTCCATGATGGAAAGATTCGGAACGAAACCGTACTTTTGGGCAAAGACCTGGAAGTACGGTTTTTCCAGATTCAGGTCTTTCAATATGTTGTCCGGACGTTTCGGGTGGATGAGTTCCCGGTAATCCATTCCGTAGCGGCCGGAATCCAACGGAATCTCACGGGAACGGACGGGGACATATTCATCGGTCATCCTCAGGTCCACCGAGACGCCGGCCTTCCGGAGGAAGAACCTGATCAGTTGTAAATCAAGGTCGAACAACGTCTCTGGTTGTGAATCCAGGATTCCGAACAGTTCGTCCTTGTAATATTCAAAATAAGCGGAGGACTCGTAGGCGGACGCAATCGCCCGTTCGGTACGGATCAGCCAAGGAGTCGAGTAATCCACCTTGATCTCCGTTATCGGCAGCTCATGGGTTCCGCTTTCGTGAATGATCGGGAAATTAAGGCTCTGAGGGCCGTCGGCGGCATAGTAACGGAAGCGGTTCCTCCAGGATTGCTTCTGGTAATGCTCGCAGGCCTCAAGATAAACGACAGAAGGCTTCACCCTGTCCGGAGACAAGATGAAGTCTTTAGCCATCAATGCGAAATAGCTGACCGGCGGAAACCAGGCCACACTCAGCAGCACGGCCGCCTCCTCAGTCCTATTCAAACTCTCCTTTCTCCCTGGAGTCGTTAGCCCTGATGATTCCACGCTTCGAGCCTCTGATGAAATTCAGGATGGTGTCACGCTCCTCGCTCTGAGGGAATCCGGCCTCCACCTTGGCGCAGCCGTCGGTGATGTTGTAGCCGGCGAAATAGATCGTGTCGTAGATGTCCTTGATGTTGCGGATCACGTCGGAAGAGAATCCGCGGCGGCGGAGTCCGACGATGTTCACGCCTGAATAGCAGATCGGATCGCGGCCGCAAAGAACATAAGGAGGGATGTCCTTGTTGATCTTGGACATTCCGCCGACCATCGCGTGACATCCGATCTTGGAGAACTGGTGAGCCTTCGCTCCGCCTCCGACAATCGCCCAGTCATCAACCACGGTCTCGCCGGCGATGCCGACGAAGCTGACAAGGATGCAGTGATTTCCTACCACGCAGTCGTGGGCCACATGAACGTAGGACATCAGCAGAGTGTTGCTGCCAATCTTCGTCACGCATTTGCCGCTTGCCTTGGTACCTCTGTTGATGGTCACGCACTCGCGGATTGTGACATTGTCGCCGATCTCCACATAGGTGACCTCTCCCTCATATTTGAGATCCTGAGGAATGGCGCCTACAACGGCTCCCGGGAATACCTGGCAATTCTTTCCCATCTTGACGTATGAATATATCATCGCATGCGGATGGATCTTGCATCCGTCTCCGATCTCCACATCGTCATCGATGAAGGCGAAAGGACCGATCTCAATGTTGTCGCCAAGTTTCGCCTTAGGGCTCACTGACGCTAATGGTGAAATTGTGTTCATATTCTAAGTGTTTTATCAGCAAGATTTCTCACGGATGGCCTTGGCGGTCCGTGTGTTGATTGTGTGTCCAGGCTTGAAAGCGGTGACCTTGGCCTTGAGCCAGCCACCGGCGAGCCTCAGGTCTCCGATAAGATCCAGAAGCTTATGCCTTCCGCACTCGTTCGGGAAATGGAGCTTGAGGTTGTTGAGGTAACCGTTGTCGTTTATGGCAAGCTCAGGCACGTTGAAAAGCGCGGAGAGCCTCTCGACCTGCTCCGGCTGGACCGGATGTTCAACTATCACGATGGCGTTATCGACATCCCCACCCTTGACCAGATTGTTCTGGAACAAGTACTCTATCTCGTGGAAGAACACGAAAGTACGGCACGGGCCGATCTCCTTGGCATAGTCCGTGGACTCATCCCAATGCGCGGTCTGCACACCAAGTACCCTGGAGCCGAAGTCCACGGTGATGTCCATCGAAGGCGTGTCGGCCGGAGTGATTCTCACGAATGAGCCGGTCTTCTCGTCACGGATTTCAATCTCCTCTGGAATAGTGACATATTTCCTGTCAGCCTTCTGTTCTTTCAGGCCGTCCTTGGCGATTGCCTCCACATAATAACGGGCGCTGCCGTCCAGAATCGGAACTTCGACATTGTCGATTTCAACAAGGGCATTATCCACGCCCATTCCCGTCAGAGCTGACATCAGATGCTCAATCGTGGACACAGACGCCTCTCCTTTGGAGATAGTGGTACTTCTGGCCGTCGATGACACATTCTCAGCCAAAGCCTCGACGAACGCATCTTCACCGAGATCCACCCTATGGAACACTATCCCAGTGTCCTCGGGAGCCGGTTTGAGAATCATCTTTGAGATCTTGCCGGTGTGAAGCCCCTTACCATGGAACTCATATTCACCCGCAAGGGTCTTTTGCTTATTCAAAGTCATAATCTATCTTTTGCAGGCTGCGTAAAATACAGCAGTCTGCAAAGATAGCATGAAATATTTGAATATTCAAGGATTCCCATAGCCACCGCGATGATGCAGATGACGCAAAGGATGATATGTCTCGCTTTCATCTAACTGAGATACAGAATCAAAAACATCAATAGAACGATATAGAACAGATATCCAACACCGTATGATGACATCACAAAACCCCAAGACCTGCAAAATTGAATTTTTGTCCGCACGCTGATAAGCCTTGCCATCACCAGCCAGTATGCAATCTCAAATATGTTCACGGCGGAAAGCGGAAGCTTTATCCATTGCTCAATGTTGTCACCGCCCAAAAACAAGAGAGACGAGTACTTGGTTACTTCCATAGCCATGTCGGAACCTGCTACAAGATTGGTTATGCAGAGCACCACACTATAAAGAATCATCACGGCCTGTGCATTCATCGCCACAGTCCACCAGTCTTTGAATACTCTGCCAGACATCTCAGAAAAGAAAAAACTTCCCACAAACAGACAGAGGCTAACAAGGCCAAGTCTCAACAATAGAAGCAACGTGGTCACAACAAAAGACACCCATCTCCACTTCTGCCATCTCTCCAGCAACTGCGCTTTTGCCTCATCATCAACCAAGTCGAAATTCTGCAACTCCGGCATCAATACAAATTCCTGCTGCAAGAACGTTATGATGAGCATCACGCTCACATACAGCAGGAATATATAATTTGCAGGAAGATGTCTCATTTCACTTTTTAATTTTTCTTTTCTTGATCAGTTTGATGGTATAAATAGTCCATCCAATGAATGCGATACAAAAAAAGACAGATAAGAAAATATGATTCATTTTCCGCAAGGATTAAGATGCAATATACCAACCGACACAACCAAGGTTTGCAAGAGCAACAATAGCCCCAGCAACCGGACTCATCGTGATTATACCCAATTTTACACCTATAGGCAAAAGTAAATCCGCACCCATGACAGCATAGCAGGCTCCATCAATTATTTTGGCGGCGGTAGACCGACCGGACATTACAGACTCCATTTGAGTTAAAGATAGCGTTTTCATATTTCTTTTCTTTTATCAACAACAAAATATATAGCAATATTAATTACTATGATTGCAAAAAATAAAATAACATAAAAAAGGTTATAAGTACTTAGGGTTAAAGAAAGCGATACTTCAACTAATAATCCAATAATAATAAATAAAAGGGATAGTTGAGTAAGTTGTTTATTTTCACATTCCGATGCTTCTGATTTACCAAACTTTAACATTTCCTTCGCAAAAACATAAAAAGAGAAAACCATAGAGCACACCCAAACATACCATAATGATAATTCTAATACCATCCCTATAATAGATAGGATCAGGATTAAAGAAGAAGTATAACTTTTAAATCTAAAGAGATTCATATCTCTAATAGTTAGAACATCACCTCGCTGAAGATATCCATCTTCCACACCCCACACCTGTAGCTAAACCACTTGCAGTCCAATCTGCAATAACCGCTACCGCCGCCCAGATTGTTACAGGATTTGTCACACAAGCAAAAAGAACGGCATAGCCTGCGATGCCACCTAAACATGCCACTGCATCAGCTGCCGTGCCACAATTAACGTCCTCCATCTGTTCAAAAGATAAACTTTTCATAATAGTTTTTTCTATGTTCCTTACTCCCAACAGAACGTATAACAAAAAAAAAGACGTGGGAGTAATACTCTTGCTCACCCCGTTATCTGGCCTTGGCTGCCATCGAAAAGGATGAGCAACGTAGCTGGCCCACGTCTGGGATGATATAGAATAAATCGTCACATCACCAGTGGACGCTCCCGTTGCCGTATCTTCTTTTCGATTGAATCAAATTGCCAAGTTTGATAACAGAAGATAAACGTCAAGTAACGTCTTTAGTATGTTTTCCCACCCGCCCTTTCATCTAGGTCGCCAAATCAACGTGAGCTCCCGTTAAAGGCAAACCTAAATACTAGGCCAGCTTGGTATTTGCAAATATTATATATTTTTTTCACACTTGACAATAATCCCAACAATTTTTCAGGACTTTTTTTTCGGCTATTCTTCGCCCTGACGCTTGAATACGGCGTAGCTGCGGAGGTAGTTCTTGAGCGGAAGGGCTGGCGAGCCAAGGAACACCTGGCCCGACTTGCGGATATTTCCGATCACGCCACACTGGGCGCCGATGGTCGTGTTGTCGGCGATGTTCAGATGCCCCGCTATGCCGACCTGGCCGGCGAGGATGCAGTTCTTGCCTATTTTGGTGGAGCCGGCGATTCCGCACTGGGCGGCCATCACGGTGTTGTCGCCGATCTGGACATTGTGGGCGATCTGGCAGAGGTTGTCGATCTTGACCCCGTTGCCGATGATCGTGGATTCCATCTCGGACTTGTCGATGGTCGTCCCGGCGCCGATCTCGACATTGTTGCCGATGATGACATTGCCGATGTGCTCGATCTTCTCCCAAGTCCCGTCAGGGAGCGGCGCGTTGCCGAATCCGTCGGATCCGATGACAGCGTTGGCGTGGATGATCACATTGTCGCCGATGACCATTCCCGGATAGATGACGACTCCCGGGTAGATGATGCAATGCGAGCCGATCACGGTGTTGTCGCCGACATAGACATTCTCGTAGATCTTCGTGTAGTCCCCCACCTTGGCGTGATGCCCGACATACGAATGGCTTCCGAGATAGACCTTCTTGCCGAACTTGGTGGTCAGGAACCATGATGAACGGAAGCCTCTGTGCCTCTTGTCCGTACGTCTCTGGGTGGAGACATATTTCAGGAGATCGGCCAAAGACTTGTAGGCGTCATCGACCCGGACCATCGTCGAGGTCACGGCCTCCTTAGGAGTGAAATCCTTGTTGACCAGCAGGACACTTGCCCTGCATGTGTAAACGTATTTCTCGTACTTAGGGTTGGCGAAAAAACACAGCTGCCCCGGTTTGCCATGCTCGATCTTGGCGAACGATGTGACCGTTGCCTGAGGATCGCCTTCCACGGTTCCCCTGAGCACCTGAGCCAATTGCTTTGCGGTAAATTCCATCTTCTTTATGGCGATTAAATCTACAATTTCCAATTACGGAATGCAAAGAAAGCAATTTATTTTCATATTCACTAAAATATTCTTATCTTTGCATCGTTGTGAGAGATAGGGGACGAAAGCGTCTCCTATCTTTCGCTTTGTAAAACCAGACTTTATGCGGAAAGAACAGATCATAAGCAGCATTGAGGAGGCCGTGCGCGCCCGCGGATGCTTCATAGTCGATGTCTCGGTCAGCAATGACAACGACATAGTGCTCACCATCGAGAAAGAGGTCGGCGACATGGACCTTGAGGATTGCGTTAGCGTCAATGACGCTTTCCTGGCCGCTTTCGACAAGGACGCGGAGGACTATTCCCTGACCGTCACATCCGCCGGACTCGACCAGCCGTTCAAGGTTCTCAAGCAATATGAAAAGGCGGTTGGCTCCGCTGTGGAGGCAAGGCTTAAAGGCGGAAAGAAGATCATCGGGGTGCTCACCGGAGTGGACGAGGCAGGAATATGCCTGAGATATTCACAGAAAGAAACGGTGGAAGGCAAGAAGAAAAAGGAACTCGTGGAGCACGAGGACCGCATCGGGTTCGCGGAGATCAACTCCGTTGTGCCGCACATAGTGTTCAAGAAATAAGAATATCAAGAATATAAATATGGAAAAGAAAGAAGAAATCACTCTTATTGACGCCTTCAAGGACTTCAAGGAAGAGAAGAACATCGACAGACCGGTGATGATGGGTGTGCTCAAGGACGTGTTCCTCACCCAGATCGCCAAGACCTATGGCTCGGCCGACAATTTCGATGTCATCATCAACGTTGACAAGGGAGACTGCGAGATCTACCAGAACTTCGATGTGGTCGAGGAGGTGGAGAATCCTAACACACAGATCACTCTTGATCAGATCAAGGCCGAGACCGGTGATGACGACTACGAGATCGGGGATGTCTATACCAAGAAACTCTCCCTCGCGTCTTTCGGTAGAAGAGGAATCCTGAACATCAGGCAGAACCTTCAGGGCCGCATCATGGACATCGACAAGGCGAATGTATTCAAGGCATATTCCGACAAGATCGGCGAGATATTCACGGGTGAGATCTACCAGACTTGGTCGAAGGAGGTCATCATCCTTGACGATGACAACAATGAGCTTCATCTGCCTAAGGCCGAGCAGATTCCGGGAGAGAGATTCAAGAAGGGAGACACCCTCCGCGCCATCATCAAGAGCGTGGAGATGAAGAACAACACCACCCCTTACATCACTCTTTCCAGAACATCCAACGAGTTCCTTGAGAAACTCTTCGAGCATGAGGTTCCGGAGATATTCGATGGCCTCATCACCATCAAGAAGGTTGTCCGTGTACCTGGCGAGCGCGCCAAGGTGGCTGTCGAGTCCTACGACGAGAGGATCGACCCGATCGGAGCGTGCATCGGCGTGAAGGGATCAAGAATCATCGGAATCGTGCGCGAGCTCCGCAACGAGAATATCGACGTGCTCCAGTGGACTAACAACACGCAGCTTCTCATCCAAAGAGCCCTCAATCCTGCAAGAGTGTCATCAATCGACCTCGGCAACTCGGAAGAGGACAAGATCAAGGTTTACATGCAGCCTGACGAGGTCAAGAAAGGTATCGGTCGCGGAGGATGCAACATCAAACTGGCCGGAATGCTTGTCGGCAGGGAAATCGAGGTTTGGAGAGAGCTTCCTAAGGACGAGGCTCAGGAAGAGGAGGACGTTCTCCTCAGCGAATTCAGCAACGAGATAGACCAGTGGGTGATCGACAGACTGGAGGCCATCGGATGCGACACGGCCAAGAGTGTGCTCGCGTTCACACCTGAGGACATCGCCAAGAGGGCCGACCTTGAGGACGAGACCGTGGCCGAAGTGTTCAGGATCCTGAGGGCCGAATTTGAAGAATAGTCCAGGCCGAATAGCGGACAATATTAATTTAAAGGGGTTGAATATGGCAGAAATCAGACTAAATAAAATCATCAAGACTTACAACATCGGGCTTCAGAAACTTGTGGACTTTTTGGCCAGCAAGGGAGTTGAGGTCGAAGCCAATCCTAACGTGAAGATCTCGGAGGATCTTCTTCCGGCGATTGACAAGCAATTCGAGAAGGACAAGGCCAACAAGCAGGCTGCGGAAAAGATTGACATCAAACTCAACGAGATTCTGGAAAAGACATCCAGAAAGCAGCAGGAAAGCGCCAAAGAGGAAGAGGATGAACCGGTAAGGGAAACTGTCATCAAGACAACCATCTTCACTCCTGTCGAGCCTAAACCGGAACCTCAAGCCGCTGTTCATGAAGAGACGGAACCTGAGCGCGAAGAGGAAGTGGAGCCGATGGCTGAGCCAGAGCCACAGCCGGAACCACAACCTGAGCCACAGCCTGAGACCCAGGCGCCGGTCGAGGAGCAGGTAAAGGAACCGGAAACGAAACCCGAGGCAGAGCATGTCAAGGAGAGTCCGGTGACCGAGGAGCCTAAGCAGGAAGTCGTGGCCGAATCCAAGCCGGAGAAAAAACCGGAGAAAAAGGTGGATAAACCCGTCAAGAACGTTACCCCTGAGCCGACAACCCCTGCTCCAGGGAAGGATGTCCGTGGCGGCGAGAGACCGCTGAGCAAGCACGAGAGGAAACTTGCGGCCAGACAGAGGGAGGAACAGGCGAAAGCCAGACACCAGCAGCAGGCACAACCTCAACAGCCTCAGGCCAAGGAGGAAAAGCCAGCGGAGCAAAGTTCCACCCCTGGGCTCAAAGTCTTGGGGAAGATTGACTTGTCCCAGTTCGAGCCTAAGAAGGGTAACAAGAAGAGAGAGAGAATAGCCAAGGGAAGCCAGAAGGTTGACGTGGCGAAGGAAGGCAAGCAGGCTGACAACAGTTCCCGCAAGGATAAGAACAAGAATGCCAAGCAGGCTCAGGAGCAGGGCAAGGGCGGCAAGAAGCGCAACCGTGGGACGGACCGCTTCAAGCCGGCCATGACCGAGGAGGAGCAGGAGGCGATGCAGAAGGAGATCCAGAAGCAGGTCAAGGAGACCTACGCCAGGATGAACGACAACAAGAAGAACAACTTCGGAGCCAAGTACAGAAAGGAGAAGAGGGAGCAGGCCGCGGCCAAGTCCCAGGAGGAGATGGCACAGGAGATAGCCGAGAAGAAGGTCCTCAAGGTCACCGAGTTCGTGACCGTGAACGACCTCGCCACCCTTATGAACAACACTCCAGTCAACGAGGTCATCAAGGCTTGCATGGATCTGGGTCTTATGGTTTCCATCAACCAAAGGCTTGACGCAGAGGCGCTTGTGCTTGTCGCCGAGCAGTTCGGCTACAAGGTAGAGTTTGTGACCGCCGACCTCACCGAAGAGATCGAGGGAAGCAGCGAACAGGCTGACCGCGAGGAAGACCTTGTTCCGAGACCACCGATCATCACTGTGATGGGACACGTTGACCATGGTAAGACATCGTTGCTCGACTATATTCGTAAGTCAAACGTCATCGCCGGAGAGGCGGGAGGTATCACCCAGCACATCGGTGCCTACAACGTGAAGCTTCCAGACGGCAGGAGGATCACCTTCCTTGACACCCCTGGACACGAGGCGTTCACCGCTATGCGTGCCCGTGGAGCCCAGCTCACCGACCTTGCGATCATCATCATCGCGGCCGATGACGCTGTGATGCCTCAGACAGTCGAGGCCATCAACCACGCCCAGGCGGCCGGTGTACCGATGGTGTTCGCCATCAACAAGATAGACAAGCCAGGCGCCCAGCCGGAAAGGATCTACCAGCAACTGGCACAAATGAATATCCTCACTGAGGCATGGGGTGGGAAATACCAGTGTCAGGAAATCTCCGCGAAGAAGGGACTCAACGTTGACAAGCTTCTTGAGAAGGTTCTCCTTGAGACCGACCTTCTTGACCTCAAGGCCAACCCGAACAAGAACGGCGTCGGAGCGGTCATCGAGTCATCCCTTGACAAGGGACGTGGATATCTCGCCACGGTACTCGTGCAGGACGGAACACTCAAGACCGGAGACATGGTGCTGAGCGGCAGTTACTACGGCCGTGTGAAGGCCATGTTCAACGAACGTGGACAGAAAGTGAAAGAGGCCGGTCCTTCGACCCCTGTTTCAATCCTCGGTCTGAACGGAGCGCCGAGCGCCGGTGACAAGTTCAATGTGATGAGCGACGAGAAGGAGGCCAAGGCAATCGCCAACAAGCGTGAGCAGCTCCTGCGAATCCAGGGCATCAAGACTCAGAAGCACATGACCCTTGAGGAGATCGGACGAAGGATCGCCATCGGCAACTTCAAGGAACTCAACGTCATCGTCAAGGGTGACGTGGACGGATCGGTGGAGGCTCTCTCAGATTCCCTCATCAAGCTCTCAACCGAGCAGGTTCGTGTCAATGTGATCCACAAGGCTGTGGGAGCGATCTCCGAGTCCGATGTGATCCTGGCCGAGGCTTCGGATGCGGTCATCATCGGATTCCAGGTACGTCCTTCCACGGACGCAAGGAAACTGGCCGACGAGCAGGGAATCGAAATCCGTCTCTACTCCGTCATCTACGACGCCATCAACGATGTGAAGGACGGTATCGAAGGTATGCTTGAGCCTATCAAGAAGGAGGAGATCACCGGAACGGCGGAGGTCAAGCAGACCTTCAAGATCTCGAAGGTCGGAACGATCGCCGGCTGTCTTGTCAGGGACGGTAAGATCGCTAAGACGGCGCAGTGCAGGCTTATCCGTGACGGTATCGTGGTTTACACCGGCGAGCTCGCCTCGCTCAAGAGGGGCAAGGACGACGTGAAGGAGGTTTCCGCCGGAATGGAGTGTGGTATCGGCATCGACAAGTTCAACGACCTGAAGGTCGGGGACAATATCGAGGCGTTCGTGATCACAGAAATCAAGCAGACGCTTGATTAAAAAGACGATAAAGTTTTACAGTGCGGACAGCCTCGGCGACATCATGGACGCGGAGGATGTCCGCACCGTTTTGTAGGGCGATGAAGTCGGCGACCAGTGTGGCAGGCAATGCGTCAGCCGGAGTGATGCCCAGAGGCCTGAAGAGGAAGCTCTTGCGAGAAAGGCCCACGAGAATTCTCTTGTCAAACTCCTGAAACACAGCCATTTTACGCAGCAGTTGCCAGTTCTGCTCCACGGTCTTGGCGAAACCGAAACCGGGATCCAGAATCCAATCCTCCACCCCGTGCCGATCCGCCTCGGCGGCTATCCCTTCAAAGAACTCACGGACAGCCTCGGTGACATTGTCATAGTCGGTGAGACTCTGCATATTCTTTGGAGTGCCACGGGTGTGCATGGCGATGTACGGCAACTGAAGCTGGCCAAGCAGCCTCCACATGTCCTCACACCCACCGCTGACATCGTTCACTACGAAAGGGCCGACGATGTCGAACGCGCGGCTCACGACGGAAGGCCTGAAAGTGTCAATCGAAATCCTGACCTCAGGATGCTCAGATGCAAGAATATGCAAGGCCGGCTCAAGCCGCTTCCATTCCTCTTCCTCACAAATCGACTCCGAACCAGGACGTGTCGAGCACGCTCCCAAATCAAGGATGTCCGCTCCCGACTCAAGCATATTCACAATCCTGCACCGGAAAAGTTCCTCGTCGAAGGTTCCGTCCGCGTGTAGGTTGCGGCTACCGGCGAAAAAAGAGTCGTCGGTGAGGTTCACTATGCCCATCACCTGAATATTTCTGTCCGCTTTGTTTCCCATAATGACATTAATTTGAACAAAAATAGACAAAAATTGAATATCTTTGCGAATTGGAAGAAGTTTTGGTTTACTTCAAAACCGCCATCAGAAAAATCAATCGTTATGCTGGTCGTTCTGGAAGGTTTGGACGGAGCTGGGAAATCCACGCAAGTCAAGAAGTTGAAGGCGTATCTCGAAAAGATATGCCCGGAATTGGAATACATTCACTTTCCAAGATACGACGCGCCGGTCTATGGCGATCTGATCAGCCGGTTTCTGCGCGGGGATTTCGGAAGCAACGAGTCGGTTCACCCTCAACTGGTGGCCCTGCTGTTCGCCGAGGACAGGCACGGGGCGGCCCCCCAGATGAAGCAGACGCTGGCGGAAGGCGGATCGGTGCTGCTGGACAGGTACGTCTATTCCAACATCGCATACCAATGCGCCAAACTGAGCGCCCCTGAGGAAAGAGAGAACCTGCGCGAATGGATCTTCAACACTGAATATGGCGACTTCGGCCTCCCGAAGCCAGACTTGAATATATTCTTGGATGTTCCCATCACATTCGTCGAGAGCAGGTTGGACTCGGCGCGGACGGGAAAGGACAGGGAATATCTCCACGGCTCCCAGGATATTCACGAATCAGACATAGAGTTCCAGAAGCAGGTGCGGGCGATCTACAGGCAGCAGGTAGCGCTGGATCCGGATTTCATCAGAATAGACTGCTCGGACGAGTTCGGGGAGATGCTGCCGCCGGACGGGATATTCGCAAAGGTGAAGAAAGTTATTGACGAACATATCGAAGCAAAATGAACAACGTTTTCCTCTTCAGGCTGAGAAGGCTGTGCGCTTTTTTGATTGGTGTGGTGTTCCTGCTCGCGGGGATATTCAAACTGCTTGATCCGGTAGGAGCGGGTCTTGTGATGGAAGGGTATTTCAGATTCTTCCATGTAACGTTCCTGCTGCCAACCGCAAAGGCGACCGCCGTGGTTCTCGCGCTCGCGGAAGCCATCCTCGGTGCGGCGATGATCAGTGGCGTGTGGAGGAAACAGGTCGCAATCATAACCACCGCTATGATTGTCTTCTTCACGGTGCTCACGTTGTTTTTGGCCATATTCAATCCGGTAAGCCTGACTGACTGCGGCTGCTTCGGAGAGGTGATCCACCTGACCAACTTCCAGACATTCCTTAAGAATCTGGTTCTGTTGGCTTTGGCGATGACAGCGTTCCTGCCGTTCAAGAATTTCGGCAAGAACAGGAAACGGAAATATGTCTCGTTCGGCATCGTGTCAGCCTCAATAATTCTCTTCACGGTCTATTCATTGACATCAATCCCACTGGTGGACTACACCGAGTTCACTCCTGGAAGCGAGTTGCTGGCTTCCATCGGAGATGACGATGAAGAGGACGTCTCCGGAAACTACAAATCCACTATCATCTACGAGAAGAACGGACAGGAGGGAGCCTTTGACCTCGACCGCCTTCCGGATTCGACCTGGACATACGTCCGCACGGAGACCATCCTGATCAACGGGGCGGACATCGAAAACAACAAGCCGGCGCTTTCGTTCACCGACTCATCGGGCAATTATCAAGACGAAAGAGCCACCTACGGCAACGTGCTCGCGGTTTCGGTCTATGACCCGGCCAAGGCCAACGGAACTTTCTGGACAAGGATAGCAGACGCTCTTGACGGGGCGAAGGCAGCCGGATTCACTCCCCTGCTGCTGGTTTCCTCGACAAAGGAGCAGTTCGACAAGTTGCCTGAGATTGTGCCGGATGCACACTCACGACTGGTTGGCTCGACATATTTCGCCGACAAGAAAACGCTTGTCACCCTCAACCGCTCCAACGGCGGCGCGACCTGGTTTAACGACGGCCAGCTGATCCGGAAATATTCACACGGCCGCATCCCGTCTGATGAGACTCTGCTTGAGATGACCGGTGACGATCCGACCGAAGAGATGCTGCGCTCCAGCACCAAAAGCCGCCTCCGTTTCCAGGGCTTTGCGCTCTACGTCTTCGCGCTTCTGCTGATACTCTAAAAGCATTGTTACCGGTCACTTCGACAGGCTCGGTGACCGATTGATTTATCAGAAGCCGGTGTAGTTCCACGGGGTGATGGCGCGAAGCTCTTCCTTTACGGAGTCGGCAACGTCGAGGGTGCTGATGAAGTCCTCGATGGTCTTCTCGTCGATGGCAGCGCCGGTGCGGGTGAGATTCTTGAGGGTCTCGTACGGATTCGGGTAGTTCTCCCTGCGAAGGATGGTCTGGATGGCCTCGGCGACCACCGCCCAGTTATGATGCAGTTCAGCGTCGATGGCCGGACGGTTCAGGATAAGCTTGCCGAGTCCTTTCTTCAATGACGCGAGGGCGATCATGCCGTGGGCCACAGGGACTCCGATGTTACGCTGAACGGTGGAGTCGGTCAGATCCCTTTGCAGTCTGGAGATCGGGAGCTTCATCGAAAGGAAAGTCAGCACGGCGTTGGCCATTCCAAGGTTACCTTCGGCGTTCTCGAAATCTATCGGATTGACCTTGTGAGGCATAGCCGAAGACCCAACCTCGTTCTTGGCGACCTGCTGGTGGAAATATTCCATCGAGATGTAGGTCCAGATGTCCCTGCACAGATCGATGAGGATGGTGTTGATGCGACGCAGGCAGTCGAAGATCGCTGCGAGATTGTCGTAGTGGTCTATCTGGGTTGTCGGGAAGGACCTCTTGAGACCAAGAGAGGCCACGAACCTGTCGGCGAACGCCGGCCAGTCGATGTCCGGGAAGGCGACCTTGTGGGCGTTCATATTGCCGGTCGCGCCGCCGAACTTGGCTGGCCAGGTCAGCTGGCCGAACTGGCGTAACTGCTCCTCAAGCCTTGAGACAAAAACCTGGAACTCTTTCCCGAGTCTTGTCGGGGTGGCCGGCTGGCCGTGTGTCCTGGCCAGCATCGGGACATCCTTCCACGCCTCGACATCGGCAGAAAGGATGGAAATCACCTCTTTCAGCGCGGGAATATATTCATTCTCAAGAGCTTCCTTAAGCATCAGCGGCTGTGAGGTGTTGTTGATGTCCTGGGAGGTCAGGCCGAAGTGGACGAACTCCTGCCAGCGGGATATTCCAAGAGCCTTGAATTTCTCTTTTATGAAATATTCAACGGCCTTGACATCGTGGTTGGTGATTTTCTCGATGTCCTTCACCTTCTGCGCGTCCTCCGGAGTCATCGATTGGTAGAGCTGGCGCAGGCGGGTGAACAATTCGTCACGGCTCATCCCGGTGCCTTCTCCGAAGTCGGCGAGCTGCGGCAGAGGAATCTCACAAAGGGTGATGAAATATTCCACTTCCACGCGTACGCGGTTGCGGATCAGGGCGAACTCGCTGAAATACTGTCTCAATGACGCGGTTTTGGCAGCATAGCGACCGTCAATCGGAGACACTGCCAGAAGAGAATGAAAGTCCATATTCAAGTAAAATTATTTTTCTATGATGTAAACGTCATCGCCAGGCTCGGCGAATCCGAAGTTCTCGCGGGCGAACCGTTCCAAGGAATCCTTGCTGTGGGTCAGGCCGTGAATCTGACGGTCCATATCCTTGATCTCGGCGCTGTACCTCTCGATCAGCTTTTCCTGATTGTGGATCTCGAGGCCGGCCCTGATCCAGCGGACGATGTTGTTTTGTCTGACAAATCCCACCATGACGAGGAAAATGGCGGTGACGCAAATGGCATAACGAACAAAAGAGCGCCTTTCAGCGTTCTTCCCATCCAAATCACGATTCCAGATGTCCCTGAACTTTCCCACTGCTTTAGAACAATATTTGTACAAAAATAGTTAATTTTGCAGAATTAAGGAAAATGAAAAGAATGGATTTCTCGAATTTTTCCAACGATAGTTTGAAATCATTAATATTCAAAAAGATATGAAACCTACACTTCTTGTACTTGCAGCCGGGATGGGCAGCCGTTACGGCGGACTAAAACAGATGGACGGCCTCGGCCCTAACGGCGAGACAATCATCGACTATTCAATCTACGACGCGGTCAACGCCGGCTTCGGCAAGGTCGTGTACATCGTCAGGGAATATTTTCGCGAGCAGTTCGAGCAGACCGTGAAGGATAAGTACAGCGGCATCACCTGCCCGGACGGCACTCCTCTTGAGTTCGATTTCGTGATCCAGGAACTGGACAAGATCCCTTCTCAGTTCAAACTCAATCCGGAGAGGCAGAAGCCTTGGGGAACCGCCCACGCCGTGCTGATGGCAAAAGATGTAATCCACGAGCCGTTCGCTGTGATCAACGGTGACGACTACTACGGCAAGGAGTCCTTCAAGATCCTCGGCGACTGGCTCAGGGCACACGAAGGCACCACCGGAACGTGCAGCATCGTCGGCTTCGAGCTTGACAACACCCTTTCTGAATATGGCAAGGTCTCACGCGGCATCTGCTACTACGACCAGGACCTTCACCTCACCGGCATCGCCGAGCACCTGAACATCGGCAAAGAGGCTGACGGCAAGGTCTATGGCGACAACTCCGTCAACGGCGAAACCCACGTCGAACTCGACGGCAAGGCGCTTTGCTCAATGAATATGTGGGGCTTCACACCGGATTACTTCCAGCTCAGCGAGGAAGTGTTCACCAGCTTCCTGGAGCAGAACATCAATGAATTGAAGAAGGAATATTACATCCCTTACGCCGTTGACATCCTGATGAAGGAGCGCGGCTACAAGTGCGAGGTCCTCTCGACTGACTCTCACTGGTTCGGTGTGACCTACAAGGAGGACCGTCCGGGCGTAGTGGCCAAGTTCCAGGAACTCGTTGACAAGGGCGTTTATCCTACACCTCTCTGGAAGAAGTAATGTCTTTTCTCAGACCACGCAAGGTCGAGAAGAACTACGACCTTTTCTCCGGCTGCGCCTGGTACACTCCAGGCGTGGCCGGTGTTTTCGCTGTTCTGGGCTGGTTCCTGGCCGGGATGATACTCGGCAGCCTGGTCAACATCGGACTGATGATATTCCTGCCGGGATTTCCGCTGTACTACAGCATGCTGATCGTCTATCCGGTGCAGTTCATTCCAGTGCTGATGTACGTGAGGCTCAGGAGTATGCGGAACTCGACATTCGACAGAGGCTACGCGTTGGACAGCAATCATTCCGGTCCCTGGGGAGGAGCGCTCACGGCCATCCTTATGGCTTTCGGCACAATAGCCCTGGCCTTGATGCTTGAGCCTCTGATGGCGTTGATGCCGGACATGGACGAAACCTTGGTCAAGACCATGGAGCAGTTGCTCGACGGGCCGCTTTGGGTCAGCCTGCTGAGCATGTGCGTTTTCGCTCCATTGCTTGAGGAATGGATGTGCAGGGGCATCGTGCTGAGGGGCCTTCTGAACTATTCCCGAAAGGGTGAACCGGGCGAGGACGGCAGCAGGAGGGGGATGAATCCCGCTCTTGCGATAGCCATCTCGGCGATCTTCTTCGCCACGATCCACGGCAACCTCTGGCAGGGAATCTCAGCGTTCATCCTCGGAAGCTTCTTCGGCTATGTCTATTACAAGACCGGCTCGCTGAAGCTCACGATGCTGATGCACTGCGTCAACAACACGGTCTCGGTACTGTCCTCCAAGCTTCCGGCGTTCAAGGATTTGGGAGCCGACGCGAGTCTTATGGACATAATCCCGACTGGGATCTATGTGATCATATTCATTGTAAGCGCCGCTGTTTTGTTCCTGGCTGTCAGATATTTGTCAAAGATCAGCCTGAAATCCGTGCAGGGCAACTGTGACGTGATTCCAGGTGCTGATGACATCGATAATGGAGAAAATCTTTGACGATCCGGACACCGGTAGCGTTACAATCCGGAAAAATGTACGCTCCCGCAGGGTGACACTTCGCGTGAATCCCCGCAGGGGCGTTACCGTTACCATTCCTTACTTCGTTCCGTACAAGGCCGGACTGGAGTTCTTTCTGGCTAAAAAAGACTGGGTCATGAAGGTTCAGGAGCGGCAGCGCGAGCGAATCGGATCCGAGCATATTCCCACTCCTGAGGAGATAGAGGAGCTTCGCAGGGTGGCGAAAGAAGTACTCCCGAAGCGTTTGCGGGAACTCGCGGAAAGATATTCATTTGAATATAATTCCGTCCGCATCAAGCACAACTCCTCGAACTGGGGAAGCTGCTCACGCAAAGGCAACATCAACCTGAACCTCAACCTCGTGCGCCTACCGGACGAGCTGCGGGACTATGTCATCCTACACGAGCTCTGCCATTTGAAGCGCCCCAACCACGGACCCCAGTTCCACGCCCTCCTCGAATCCCTCTGCCCCGACCATCTCGCCAAACAACGGGCCCTGCGCGGCTACCGGTTGTACTGAATTATCCTCCCCCAAGAGGGCTCTTCCAATCAGAATCTTTTTATTGGCGATAAAAAGATTTGGCAATATTTTTATACTGTGAATATAAATATTATATTTGGAATAAAAATGTCGAGGTTGATTTTTATATTCCGGATATAAGTACCGGAGTGCAGGTTTGCTACTCCACAACCAAGGATCTGAATACCTTTGAGCGTGAGGTGTACGCATTGGAAAGCCTTGACAAAATTCATCCTTTGGAGAAAATGATTGTCATCACATTTGACGAGGAAAGGACAATAGAGCTGCGCTCAGGAAAGGCTGTGGAACTGATTCCGGCTTGGAAATGGCTTCTGACGGACGGTTCCGCAATCTTAGAATAGCTCAGGCTGTGGAATGACAAAGTGACTGGGCAAATGAATATTAAAACTTATCTCAAATAATTGTTATTATCAAGATTATTTCAGATATTAGTAATAACTATTTATTGACAAGAATATTCAACATTATAAAGTATGAGAATAAAATGAATTCCGGCCATAATGTTGGCCTGCATGATGCAAGTATGCTTTATCGCTGGTGCCGCGGCCCTCAATCACTAAACCGACTCTGCAACACCAATCATGACAGTCTCCACTACTGACATGGAAGTTGATTTGATGACATCCATCAGAATTTTAGTAGCGGAGAAACTAAACCTCAGTTTCAATGTAGTGCAGCCAGAATCTGTTTTCAGATATGATTTAGGTGCAGACTCTCTTGATATGTTCGAGATCTTCGATGAATGTGAAGAGGTTTATGATATTAAGTTAAATGAAACAGATCGCGACGCTGTAATTACTGTATCGGACTTACATGATTTGGTACGGAAAAAGATTCGTGAATAAAAACGCTGCTGTTTAATGAACAGAGTTGTCTTCTTTCTTGTTATTTTTGTTCTGGTCACAGTTCCTATCCATGCGGAGACGGTGGTCAGGGGACGCGTGTTTGATAACAAGGGGAAGAAGACTGTGGAGTTCGCGAATGTGGGGATTTACAGACCGGACAGCAAACTGGTCGGAGCTTGCGCGAGTGACGGTGACGGAAACTTTGAGATCAAGGTTCATAAAAATGGTGACTACCAAATAACGGTCTCGTTTCTCGGATGCGGAAGCTGGGTCAAGAAGATTCACTGTGCAGGAGGTGAGTTGGATCTTGGAAAGATACGTCTCAAGGAAGACAATGAGGAGTTGGATGCCGCAGGGATTTTCGCGAAGACACTGATAAAGAAGGAATCGGACAGGATCGTCTATGACGTGTCAGCGGATCCGGACGCGGCAAGGATGAATATGTCGGCGTTCATGTCGAAGGTCCCCGGACTGAAGATGTCCGTCAGGAACGGAGATCTGGAATACGGCCACATTCCATTGGAAAAGATCCTCATTGATGACAAAGAGAACGACATGATAAGCAAATCCCGACAGTACCCGATGAGTTTCATCAAGGCGGACTACATGTCAAAAATCGAATTGATCCTCCCGAATTCTCCCGAGTACAACAACGCCGCGCCAATGTTGGTGATCACGCTGGACAAACCGCTTCCATTCGGAGCCGCAGCCCAACTGACGGGATATTCTTCATCACATAACAGCCATGACTTCACTCCGGACGCGGTCGTGAACACCCCCTTGATCGGAATCGGACTGAGATATTCCTTCAACTATGAGAACAAGCCATCTCTGACAAATGAATATTCAAGGACTTCATACAGTGCCGATGGTTCCGCCCCAAGCTCGTTCGAAGGGAACAGCACATCGGATAGTGACTCCAAAGGACAGAACCTGAACATGAATCTGTTCAGGACTTTCATGAAAGATAAGCTGAGGTTTAACGCGAGCATCGGGACAAACAGGCAGGACAGTCATGAACGATTGGAAACCGAATCCTCCATCATGAGGCCGGGACAGAACGAAGAGACTACCGTAACCGCCTCTACGAAGGCAACAACCTCGCCTTTCAGGCTGAACGCCGGATTCCGTGCCAATTACGATTGGAGACGGGGCTGCGGTGTCACCGTGAAATACACTATGAGAAATTCCGAAAGTTCCTCCTATGAGAACCTCTTTCGTGAATCTTCGGGCGATCCGCTTTACAACCACTCCGCCAACTCCGACTTGCAGCATAACATCTCCGCAAACCTTAAGTTCAGGGACAAAAACAGAAAATGGGGAGCGAAGATTGAGACAGGATACATGTTCAGGGACTATAATGACAGGACCGAATATTGGAGCGGGAGCATAGGTGGCATGGACTATAATCAAGGAGTGGCATACACCGACGCAATGGTTCTCGGGAATCTTTTCAAGAGGAAAATGGGCTTCAGCATAGGTGTGAAAACTGAATATGTTAACAACAAAGGAATGGACTTGACTTCATCGAAGTCCCTTGACTACAACGAGTTCAATCTGATACCCATGGTCGGGATCTCTTGGATCTTCCTGAAGGACTACAAGCTCTCCTCATCTTACATATGCCGGAGCAGGCGACCGCGTCAGGAACAACTGAATCCATATTCAGACACCTCTGACCCTTATAACATCAAAACGGGTAATCCTGACCTCAAAGGTGAGGTCAGTCACTCGGTATCATGTGGATTACAGCGAAATTTCAAAGTAAAATGGCTCAACCAGCTAACTGTCAACGCCAGTTACGATGTTACTCCAAACGCTATTCAAAGGATATCCACCGTGGATGAGAGCAATGTCAGGACAACCTCCTACGCAAACATAGGCAGGCATTCATCATCGAGCGTCTCACTGGCCGGCAAATTCCGGCCGACAGACAAGATCGATTTGAACGTGCAGGTAAGCCATAGACGTTCACGCTACGAGATTTACGGTGAGAAAGCCAATACCTTCAACTCATTCAGCCTTTCGGAAAACGCATCATTCGACCTTGGCTTCGCACAAGTCGGACAGAGCCTGCTGATGCTCCCGACTGGTGTCACAGCGCAATCAAAAGACCTGCGGGTTGAGCCGCTTATGGATCTTACCGTCTCCAAATACTGGGAAAAGGCTAATTTCGGGGGCACGATCGGAATTGAAGATGCGCTTCACGGACGTTCATATATGAAATCCACAATATTCTCATCCAAATTCGTCCAGAAAACATGGACGCGGCGGCGTGGACGCATGATTTATATTTCACTCTACTGGAGGATCGGCAAGTTCCGGCAGACCGAGAGAGTGACACATTCATCGTACGATTTGAATTAAATTTGAATATTCGGAAAATATTTTGATTATCTGAAAATTATGCCTATCTTTGCACGCTTTTCCGCAGGGTGCGGGGAAGAAGACGTTATTAATCATCAACAAAATTTTTTGCGAAAATGGCAGAGTATTTACAAGCCGACAAGAAGCAAGAGATTTTCGCTAAGTACGGAAAGTCTAATACAGACACCGGCTCACCAGAGAGTCAAGTTGCTTTATTTTCCTACCGTATCAATCACCTCACAGAGCATGTGAAGAAGAACAAGAAGGATGTTGTCACCCGTCGTTCCCTTCTCCGTCTCGTAGGCAAGAGGCGTCAGCTTCTGGACTACCTCCAGAAGATCGACATCGAGAGATACAGAAAGATCGTCAAGGAGCTCGGTCTCCGTCGATAAATTCACGATAGGAACAGAAAAGGGATTGGCCGCGCTTTATGACGCAGCCGTCCCTTTTTTATTAAATGGAATCGAAGATATTCCACGATTTAGAAAGACGCTGAAGTTTTCAGATATATTTTGTTGAGGACACGCGGTAAAAACAGTAAAATGAACATCATCACAAAGAAGATCGAATTATCCGACGGTCGGGTGATCGAGATCGAAACCGGCAAAGTTGCCAAGCAGGCAGACGGTTCGGCGGTGGTCAAGATGGGAGGCACGATGCTCCTGGCCACTGTTACCTGCGCTAAAGAAGCAGCAGAAGACACAGACTTCCTTCCACTTCAGGTGGACTACAAGGAAAAATTCTATTCCGCGGGACGTTTCCCGGGCGGATTCATGAAGAGAGAGGGCAAGGCCTCCGACTACGAGATTTTGATTTCACGCCTCGTTGACAGGGCTCTAAGGCCTCTGTTCCCTGAGGATTTCCACCTTGCCGTGTTCGTCAACATCTGGCTGATCTCAGCCGAGAAGGACATCCAGCCTGACGCACTCGCAGGTCTCGCCGCTTCAGCCGCTCTGGCTGCCAGCGACATTCCGTTCCTCGGGCCTATCTCTGAGGTACGTGTGGCAAGGATCGACGGAGAGTTCAAGATTAACCCTAACTTCAGCGAGATGGAAAAGGCCGACCTTGAGCTTATGGTCGCCGCCACCGAGGAGAACATCATGATGGTCGAGGGTGAGATGAAGGAGGTTTCCGAGGATGTTATGCTTGAGTCCATCAAGTTCGCCCACGAGGAGATCAAGAAGCACTGCCGCATCCAGAAAGAGCTCAACAAGGAGCTCGGCAAGGATGTCAAGAGAGACTATCCTCACGACGAGGAGGACGAGGATCTCAAGAAGAAGATCCACGATTTCGCCTACGACAAGTGCTACGCTCTCGCCAAGTCCGCGAGGCCTAAGCACGAGAGAGAGGACGGTTTCGAGGCCATCAAGAAGGAGTGCGTCGAGTCTCTTGGTCTGACCGAAGAGGAGCAGGATGCCAAGAAGATGATGATCAACAGATATTTCGGTCACGAACAGAGAGAGGCTCTGAGGAATCTTGTCCTCGACGAGGGCCTTCGTGTGGACGGTCGTCAGACCACACAGGTACGTCCTATCTGGTGCGAGGTTGACTGCCTGCCTTGCGCTCACGGCTCGGCTATATTCACCCGTGGTGAGACACAGGCCCTTGCCTCCGTCACCCTCGGAACAAAGATGGACATGAAGGAGATGGACGAGGTTCTCGTACAGGAGACCCAGCAGTTTGTCCTCCACTATAACTTCCCTCCGTTCGCCACCGGAGAGGCCAAGGCCCAGAGAGGTGTTGGCCGTCGTGAGGTAGGTCACGGAAACCTGGCATTCAGAGCTCTCAAGGCCGTTATGCCTAAGGCTCCGGAGTTCCCTTACGCTGTACGCGTTGTCTCTGATATTCTTGAGTCAAACGGATCTTCATCACAGGCTTCGATCTGCGGTGGCTGTCTCGCTCTTATGGACGCCGGTGTTCAGATCAGCAAGCCGGTTGCCGGTGTGGCTATGGGACTTATCACTGACGAGAAGAACCCTAATGGCCGCTACGCCATCCTTACCGACATTCTCGGCGACGAGGATCACCTCGGTGATATGGACTTCAAGGTGGCCGGTACCAAGGACGGTATCACCGCGACCCAGATGGACATCAAGGTTGACGGTCTTTCATACGAGGTTCTCGCGAAGGCTCTCCAGCAGGCTCACGAAGGCAGAATGCACATCATGGGTGAGATGATGAAGTGTCTCGACAAGCCTCGCGAGGACTACAAGCCGTTCGTTCCGAGAATCAAGTCCTTCGAGATCGATAAGGACTTCATCGGAGCTGTCATCGGAAAGGGTGGTGAGACCATCCAGAAGATCCAGGCCGAGACCGGCGCTGTCATCTCCATCGATGAGATCGACGGCAAGGGTGTTGTGGACATCGCCACGAACGATGCTGCCGCCATGCAGAAGGCTTACGACTGGATCCAGAGCATCTGCGCTGTTCCGGAGGTCGGCCAGACCTACCACGGAAAGGTTGTCTCAATCCTTGAGTTCGGCGCGTTCGTCGAGATCCTCCCTGGCAAGGAAGGCCTTCTCCACGTGTCAGAGATCGCTTGGAACAAGACAGAGAATGTAGAGGATGTCCTTACAGTTGGTCAGGAAGTTGACGTGAAACTCCTTGAGATCGATGCCAAGACAGGCAAGATGAGACTCTCTATGCGCGCCCTCACTCCGAAGCCGGAAGGCTACGTAGAGCCGGAGCGTCGTCCACGCGGAGGCAACGACCGTGGCGGAGACCGCAGGAACGGCTTTGACCGCAGGAATGGCGGAGACGACCGTCGCAACGGTGACCGCAGGAACGGAGGCTTCGACCGCAGAAACGGCGATGACCGCCGCGGCTACGACCGTGGTGGAGACCGCAGGAACGGCGACGACCGCAGGAACGGCGGCCACAGGAACTTAGCCCATTCCTCTGAATATCTATCAAAATGCAAGACCTTTAATTCTTCAAGAACAGACGTATCAAACTCAAAAACATTAACCACCACATCACCTCCAAACGTTTCCACCTTAAACTGAGCCATCTCTTTAGCTTGTTCTATCTCAGCTGAAAGATAGAAAGCACGTCCAAAGTCCTTTGCAGGACGCGACATACTAAGGTTAATATTCTCAACCTTTACATTAGACCCATGATATAGTTTCATGTCAGCAACCCTCCTTTTTTATGGCAAAAGGCAGCAAGTCCTTCTACTTGTTCCTCAAACGACAGTGTATGCAAAATATTATAATGTCTCTCTGCATACTCTATTCCATCGTGCAGACTAACATATCGGAAAGCCTGCATATAGCTCAAACCGAAATGACGCGCAAACAGTTTTATGAGCATGATTATATATTCTATCTTATCGGCTATCATATCATATTTGGACAAACTACTTATGTTCATCTTCAAACGCAAATTTACGTTTTTTCCCCGACATTTACAAGTATTCTTACCATAATCTTTTTATTTAGAAGGAATGTTGCGCTCAGCCCGTAACAAAGCAAGAATTATGAGCAAATTCCTAATTGTTCAATTCCAAATCGCAGGCGAAGCCGAGAACAACTCCTAACTCAAAATTCAAAATTCCTAATTCATAGAAACTCCTAATTTCCTACACTTCTTCCCCCGCAAACTTCACCTTAAACCCGAGCACTGTTGCGAATATCATTTCAATATCCTTCCAGAACGAGTAGTGGCGATAGTAATGACAGTTCAGGCGCACTTTATCAGGATAAATCACGTTATCGTTATACCACACAGCAACTTCCTGGTCACTCTTCACTATCAGCTCAGCATATTCCTTATCCGATATTTTAATTTGCGGATAATTCGTGGTAAATTCATGGTAATTCATGTTTCTAAAGTCCTTCATAAAGTCCGAAATCATTTCGTCCTCCAGTCTATACTTAAGAGTAGCAGGACCAGTGATACCCGGACGCAGTTTCAAAACATCCCTATCATCACCTTGCAGCTTATCAGCATAGCCAGGCACATCAGGACGCGGACCCACAAAGCTCATATTACCAATCAATACATCCCACAGCTCAGGCAACTCATCAATCTTATAATGTCTCAGCTTAGCACCAAACGGAGTGATTCTACTATCCCCAGCCACAGAGACAGACGAGCCACTATGCTTCACCGTCATCGAACGGAACTTATGACAAGTAAACAACTTGCCATCCTTTCCCACTCTCTTCTGA
>OQVR01000059.1_pt1 | contig 35453 bp, 33 predicted proteins | sample 1691521 | NCBI WGS metagenome assembly OQVR01 (sample SAMN03418256, study PRJEB22391) | human gut metagenome | biome: human-gut; feature: organic feature; material: feces | host: Homo sapiens | place: Tanzania | collected 2013-01
CGAGTTTCGTATAAACCTGTTCCGCGCTTCTAGTACCTTGTTTAAGGTCGGTGGGGTTTTCGCCGCTTAAAAACGAGTTGTAGGTTTTTGCAAGCTTTTTCAAAAAGTATTTGAAGTCGCCGTACCGATTTTGAAACTATGAGCAAAACTATAAAAGCCGAAATGTGGGATAAGATGCAATATCTTTTCCGAAACTATTACGACCGTATGGTGCACGCAACCCTGACTTTCGACGGGCTCTTGGACGCCGACGCGCTTAAAAACGTGCTGGTCATAATGTGCGAAAAAGCCCCCGTGCTTCACAGTAGTTTTCACGAGAATCCCGTCAATCCTTACTGGAAGGTGGAGCCTTACACCGTCGACGATATCCTGACAATAAAAGACAGCGACGATCCCGAAAAAGAAGCCGCGGTCGCTTGCCGCCGACTTCACACTTATACCGGCTGCCGTAGAAGCTTCACTCAAAGGTGAACAGCTTCAGCCGATAGCAAGTGAGCCGAAATAAAAAATACCTTCATTTAAAGCAAAATAAATCTGCCGCAGCAACCGTTGCGACAGATTTTCTTATATTATTGTAACAAATTACAGCTTATCCGCTATCTCGAAGATGAGCTTTTCGGTCTTTTCCCAACCGAGACACGGGTCGGTGATTGACTGTCCGTAAACGCCGCCGTCCGTTTTCTGTGCACCGTCCTCAATGTAGCTCTCAATCATGAGACCCTTGCAGAGCTTTTTGATATCGGGATTCTCTCTCATGCTGTGGATAACATCAAGAGCGATTCTCGGCTGTTCTCTGAATTTCTTGCCCGAGTTTGCATGGTTCGTGTCAACTATAACGGCAGGATTCTCAAGTCCCGACTTCTGATAAAGCTCGTTGAGCTTAACAAGATCCTCATAGTGATAGTTCGACACATTCTGGCCGTCGGTCGTCTGGAATCCTCTGAGAATTGCGTGCGAAAGCGGATTGCCGAGGCTCTCAACCTCCCATCCGCGGTAAATAAACGTATGGCTGTGATGACCGGCCGTGATTGCGTTCATCATGATCGAAAGGTCTCCGCCTGTCGGATTTTTAAGTCCGACGGGAATGTCAAGTCCGCTCGCGGTGAGTCTGTGCTGCTGATTTTCAACAGATCTTGCGCCGACGGCAACGTATGAAAGCAAATCGGAAAGATATCTGTGGTTATCGGGATAGAGCATCTCGTCTGCCGAGGAAAGGCCGTAATCCCTGAGTGCACTCATGTGAAGCTCACGGATAGCAACAATGCCCTTGAGCATATCCGGGTGCGAATTCGGGTCAGGCTGATGAAGCATACCCTTGTAGCCGTCACCGGTTGTTCTCGGCTTATTGGTGTAAATTCTCGGTATAATAATGATTTTATCCTCAACCTGCTCGCTGACCTTTTTCAGCCTGCCGATATAGTCGAGAACCGAGTCGTTTCTGTCCGCCGAGCATGGACCGATAACAAGCAGAAACTTGTCGCTTTTGCCCTCAAAAACGTCCTTTATTTCCTTATCTCGCTTTGCCTTGACAGCCTTCATGCTGTCTGTCACGGGATAGTGTGCCTTTACATCCTGCGGTATCGGTAGCTTGTGGTAGAATTTCATGTTCATAATATATCAATCCTTTGCTTTAATTTGCTTTCGGTTTATCGAATTTCTCTCTTCGCTGTGTGGAAATCCTCATCATTTCGCACATACCCTCTTTATCCTCATTTTCAAGCATGTTGCGAAGCGTTGTGAACTGATTGATGAAGTTATCCATCTCGTCAAGGAGAAATTGCTTATTTCTTATAAAAAGCTCACTCCACATTTCGCCGTTGATTTTGGCGATTCTCGTGAGATCACGGAACGAATCGCCCGTGTAAGCCTCAAAGCCGGGAGTGTCGTTCGTACACATCAGCGAAACGGCAATACAGTGGGTCAACTGCGAAAGAAAAGCAATCATTCTGTCATGCGACTCTGCGTCAAGCACACTGATACGGTAAAAGCCAAGCTCCTCGCCGAGCTTTTTGCAGCATTCGATCGCTTCTTCGGAGTTTTTCTCGGTAGGAACAACAATATAGTTTGCGCCGTGGAAAACAGTCTCGTCGCTGTGCCTTACTCCGCTGCGCTCACGGCCTGCCATCGGGTGAGCCGCAATGAACTCGACACCCTCGGGCATGAGTGCCTGAGCATCCGAAAGAATACAGCTTTTGACACCTGTTACGTCCGTGCAAAGCGTGCCTTTTTTTATCATCTTGCCGTATTTATTCAGCCATTCGATAAATGTGTGCGGATAGAGCGAGAAAACTATCACGTCCGCCCATGCAAGATACTCCTTTGTAACCGCCGTTGTGCCGTCCTCCAGGAAGCCCTTGTCTATGGCATATTCAATGTCGCTGCTGTCGAGGGTAATTGCCCTGACCTTGTAGCCCTTTTTAGTCAGTGCCTTAGCGTAGCTGCCGCCGATAAGTCCGAGACCGACTATAAGAATTTTTGTTTTGTTGTTTATCTTTTTCATATTAACCTTCTTCTGTTTCTATTCCGAGGGAATTGAGCATTGTGAAAAACTGCGGCATACTCTTTGAAACCGCCTGAGCTCCGTTGATTCTGCCGCCGAACTGCGTCAGCATAATTGCAAGTGACATTACAATTCTGTGGTCGTTGTGGCCGTCAAGAGCTTCATTCGGTGCATGAATACCGGACGGGTCAACGGTTATCGTATTTTCTTCAACCGTGACCTTGACGCCGAGCTTTTCAAGCTCCTCGGCCATTGCTCCGCCCCTGTCGCTCTCCTTGATTTTGAGCCTTGCCGTGTCCCTAAGCGTCACGCCGTTAAGACAAGCGGCCAGTGACATAAGTATCGGCCCGAGGTCGGGACAATCCTTTATTGAAATCTCAGGTCTGCCAGATTCCAGCATCGGGAAAAACAACCGCCATACTCTGTCTCCCTGGCACGAATTATTATTGAGATTATCAAGCTTCACATCGCCGCCGATATAGTTCAATGCACCGAAAAAGGCTGCTCCCGACTCATCCGCTTCAACGTTTATTATGCCGGGGCTCCGACGGTTTTGCGAGCCTTTTATGAACCACTCACGCTCGGATCTCTTTTCAATAACGATTCCGAAAGCGGCGAGCGAAGCGACCGTCATGTCGATATACGAAAGGCTTTCCGGCTCGGTTGTGAGCCTTATTACGCTGTCACCCTCAAGCGTTGGAAGTGCAAGCATAAGACCCGTTATGAACTGGCTGCTGATGTTGCCGGGAACTTCATACTCCCCTGACTTCAAGCCGCCGCAGACGGTGATTTTCTCGCCGTCCGACTGCCACAAGAAGCCGTTTTTCTCGCAGATTTCGCCGTAGACGGAATGAGGTCTTTCAATAAGCCTCGGCGAACCGTAAAGCTCCGTTTTCACCGAGTCGAGACAAAGCGGAATCATAAAGCGAAGCGTGCTTCCGCTCTCTCTGCAATGAAGCCTGCGGAGGCTTTCTCTCCTGCCGTTCGTTCCGTGAACCGTGCATCTGCCGTGGGAATAATCAATTTTCGCACCGAGAGTTTTGAGGCAGTCTATCGTTGCGCCGATATCCTCGTTGAGCGACAAGCCGTTGATTATCGTTTCACCGTCGGTCAGAGCGGCATTGATAAGCAAGCGATGAGCAACGCTCTTTGACGACGGAATCGAAACAACGCCCGACGCCGTTCCTTTTTTTATTGTTATGTTCATGATATCATCTCCATAATACTTCTCTAAGCAAAGAAGTATTGACGGTTTTTTCTTGCATTGGGTCATTCAAGCGGAGGCCGAAAACAGTTCGACTTTAAAGCACACCCGTTTTTGTTCTTCGAAGGATATATTCTTATATGCCGAGAGAGATAAAAATCGTATCACAAAAATTTCCCTTGAATTCTTGACGAGAGATTTTTTCGTTAGACGGATTTTATTTCTTCTCTGATTAAGGAAAATTTGTTCACATTGCATTTTGCAGGTCGGGAGCTGTACTTTTGTACTGCCCCGAGCGAAAAATGTGATGTGGGCAAATTTAACTAAGCAGAACGTCTATTGCTTCACAGTAACCGTCCGTACCATGCCCCTTTATACACGCTACGCAGCACGGTCTGACATAGCTTATCTGTCGGAACTCCTCACGGGAATCTACATCCGAGATGTGCACTTCAACGGTAGGTATACCGACTGCCTTGAGTGCATCGGGAATTGCAACGCTGGTGTGCGTGTAAGCAGCAGGGTTCATTACGATACCGTCAACTATTTTGTATGACTGCTGAATTTTATCGACAATATCGCCCTCATGGTTTGACTGAAAGAATTCAACCTCGATGCCCTTTTTATCGGCGTAACTCTTTATTTTTTCGAGGAGATCGGCGTAAGTTTCTCTGCCGTAAATATCAGGCTCTCTGATGCCGAGCATATTGATATTCGGTCCGTTTATTACAAGAATTTTCATACCTGTTCCTCCTCACAAATGCTGTTATAAATGTTTTCGATATCGGCGGCAACGGTGTTGACATCCCTGTTGGAATCAACCTTGATATTCGCCGCAGAGCAATAAATCGGGTAGCGCTCATCATATCGCTTTTGAATCGCTTCACGGTCGCTTCCGAGCGGCCTGTCCGAGGTCGGCACAATGTTTTTAACATCACGGTCAAGAAAAATCACAATGCCGTTTTGCTTTAAATGCTTCACATTTTCCGCGCTGAGAATCGCTCCGCCGCCGGTTGCAATAACAAAACCGTTCTTAGCTCCGAGCTCCGAGATAATTTCACTTTCCTTGTCTCTAAATGATTTTTCACCGTTCGACTTGAAGTAATCGGCAATCACACCGTTTGATTTGACAAACTCCTCGTCGGTATCGTAAAACTCCCTGCCGAGAGCTTTTGCAACTATTTTTCCTATCGTCGTTTTGCCGCTTCCCGGCATTCCGATAAGCACGATATTGAGCTTTTCTTTATAAATCTCCGAGAAAACCTTGTCGGTCTTTTCGGTCATTGTTTTGTCGTTGAAAAACAATTCTGCCGCCTTCGCCGCCTGAGCGACAAGCATATAAAGTCCGTTGACGGCGTTCGTTCCGCAGGCTCTTGCACGGCTGATAAATTCCGTTGTCAGCGGATTGTAAACGGCATCCGCCGCACCGCTGAGATTCGGAAACCTCTCGGGCTCGACTACTGAAGCGTCGGGCTTTGGAAACATTCCGACAGGTGTTGTGTTGATGATGACCTCAACCTCGTCCGCCCTTTTGTACATCTCATCGTATGATATCTCGCCGTTTTCCGGATTTCTCGAAACGACGTTTATTTCACGTGCTCCGAGACTCTTTGCAACGGCTCTCGCCGTCTTTGAAGTGCCGCCCGTACCGAGAATAAATACTTTTTTATCGGTAAGCACAACCTTGCCCTTTTTCAAAAGCTCGGTCATTCCGTAAAAATCGGTGTTATAACCGGTCAGTATGCCGTTATTGTTAACTATTGTATTGACTGCTCCGATTTTATTCGCCGACTCGTCAATATGATCAAGAAACGGAATCACCGTTTCCTTATAAGGTATCGTAACGTTGATACCCTTGAAGTCTTTCTTCGTCATGAACTCGGTCAGTTCTGTTTCCGTCAATTCGCAAAGCCGATAGTCATAATCACCGAGCTTTGCGTGAATAACCGCCGAAAAGCTGTGCCCGAGCTTTTTTCCTATGCATCCGTATTCCATAATCTTACCTCGCAAGCCAGTCCGTACCGTATCTGACGGTCAGCATATCAGCCAAGGTCAGTGCAGTAACGGCATCGACAACCGCTCTCGCACGGTGAACTATGCACGGGTCATGTCTGCCCTTGATTTCAATATCCGTGTTGCCGACATTGAGGAAATCAATCGTCTCCTGCTTCTTGGCTATTGACGGTGTGGGCTTGACGGCACAGCGGAAAACAATAGGCTGACCGTTCGTGATTCCGCCGCCGATACCGCCGTTATGGTTCGTCAGCGTATATGCATTACCGTGTTCATCAATTCTGTATGCGTCGTTTGACTCGCTTCCCCTCATATCGGCAAGAGCAAATCCGTCGCCGAACTCGACGCCCTTGACCGCCGGAACCGAGAAAAGCGCATGGGAAAGCAGACTTTCAACCGTATCAAACCACGGCTCGCCGACACCCTTCGGGATTCCGATAACCGCCGTTTCAAGCACTCCGCCAACGCTGTCGCCTTCGGCTCTCGCCTGCATGATCGCATCTTTCATCTTTTTCTCAAGAGACGAATCAACAAGCGGAAATTCGGCATTTTCAAGCCTTTCCGCATCGGCTCCGGGCTTCATTTTTTCATCATTTATACCTGCCAAGCGGCTGATGTGCGTTCCTATTATAATGCCCTTCTGCCTAAGTGCACTCTGAACGATTGCACCTGCGGCAACGAGAGCTGCCGTGATTCTGCCGCTGAAATGGCCTCCGCCCCTTGCATCCTCGAAGCCGTGATACTTACAGAATGCCGGATAATCGGCGTGACCGGGTCTCGCCTTTCCCGCAAGTGCGGAATAATCCGAGCTGTGCGTATCGGCATTCTTTATCAAAATGCAGATCGGCGTGCCGGTCGTGTGGCCGTCATAAACTCCGCTCTCAAAAAGAAGCTCGTCCTTTTCGTTTCGTGCCGTGGAGATTTTACCGCTCGGTCTGCGAAGTGCCATTTTCGTATCTATATAATTCTTATCAATTTTAATGCCCGGAGCAATTCCGTCTATCACCGCTCCGATTGCACTTCCGTGACTCTCGCCGAAAAGAGTAACGGTCAAGGCATTTCCGAATGTATTTTTCATGACAGCGAAAGCACCTCCCTGCACCTTGCAACAATTTCGTCAACCGTCATTTTTTCTTCTCTGAACGTTCCGATTTTATCAACGATTATAACCGTTATTGCGTCACCACCTGCTTTTTTATCGTGAAGCATCGCCGCTTTAAGCTCCTTTTCGTAACCTCTCCATGAGGTCGGAATGTCCATCCTGTGAAGAATGCGGCGAAGCCTTTTGACAATATCGGGGCTGCTCATGCAAAGCATTCCAAGGCCAACGCATTCGCCGTGGAAAAGCGGATAATCGCCGCTCTCCTCTATGCTTTCAATCGCATGACCGACCGTATGTCCGAAGTTGAGAACCTTGCGAAGTCCTTTCTCTTTCTCGTCTTCTTCAACTACGGCTTTTTTTATTTTCAGTGCTTCTATAATTATCTTGTCGATTTTTTCATCGTAATTATCCTCAACCTCGCAGAACATCTCGGCATTGAATGTTGCAAACATTTTGATTGCTTCCGCCATGCCGCATGCGAGCTGTCTTGAGGAGAGAGTGCTCAGAACATCAGGGTCTATGAGTACGGCTTTAGGCTGATAGAATGCACCAACGAGGTTCTTATATCCTGCGAAATCAACGGCCACTTTGCCGCCGATTGAGGAATCAATCTGAGAGAGAAGAGTTGTCGGAACATTGTAGAAATCAACACCTCTCATGTATGACGCAGCGACCAATCCGGCAAGATCGCCCATAACTCCGCCGCCGACGGCTACAACACAGTCGCTTCTTGTGAACTTCTCTTCGACCATCTTTTCGAGCAATTGCATGTATGTTGCCATGCATTTATTCTGCTCACCCCGAGGCAGTGTCACAACATAAGGCTCTTTGCAAAAGAAAGCGATTTTGTCGGAATACTTGAACGGCACACCGTCATCAGTAACTATCAAAACTTTTCTGTTGAGCTTCAAAAGCTCGTCTGCTCTTTGGAGTGCACCGCGTTCGACCGTTATGTCGTAGCTGTTTGCTCCAAGCTCCATGTGCAATACGCTCATTATTCTGCACCCCTTTCGTTGAGTACCTTTTCATCAGAGAAGCTTCCGATAATTTTTACATTCTCGCAAAGCTTTTTAAGGTCATGTATCATCTTCCGTCCGTCGAGGGAGTCAATGTTGCCCTCGCCCTCGGCGTAAAAATAATATTCCCAGTTTTCATTACCCGTCGGTCTGCTCTTGAGACTTCTGAGGTTAAATCTGTATTCACCGATAACAGCAATAGCTCCGCCGAGCGAACCCGGCTCATTCTTTGTCGTGAACATTATAAGGAAATGCTCGTCCTTCGGCGACACCTTGCATTCGGCTCTTGTGAAAACGGCAAATCTCGTTGTGTTGTTCTTGTTCTCGTTGATGTCCTCTTGCAAGATTTTCAGACCGTAAAGCTCTGCCGTGTCCTTTGAAGCAACAACGGCGATATCTTTTCTGTCGCCCTCGGCAACCGACTTGGCGGCAACTGCGGTGTTGACCGCCTGAGTGAGCCTCCAGCCGTGTCGCTTGAGGTAAGGCATACACTGCGAGAGTGCCTGCGGATGACTTCTTACCTCGGTGATATCGTCAATATCCGTACCCGGCTTTGCGATTAGACTCTGACCGAGCGGCATATCGTAGATGCCCGAGACGGTGAGATTGCCGTGAAAAGCAAGGTCAAGCACACGGTCAACGTCGCCGGCGTAGCTGTTCTCAATCGGAAGAACCGCACAGTCGCAAACGCCCTCCTCAACGGCCTTGTATGCACTGTCGAAATCCGGGCAGGAAACTGTCTCGCCGCATCTGAAAATTCTCCTTGCAGCGATGTGAGCAAATGCACCCTCAACTCCGCTGTAGGCAATCCTCATGCCCTCAAGCACACGCTTTTGATATTTCTTTGAAACGTCCATAACGTTCTGTATAAAGCTTTCGTAATATGGCTGATACTCAAATGAAACAAACTCGCTGTTTTTGGCGGTCAGCTCCGCTTCACGCTTTTTATCCTCAATCGGCAGTGCGTTCTCCCTTTTGAATTCGGCAACGACCTCGGCCGCCTTCATTCTTTTTTCAAAAAGCTCTGCCATTTCGGCGTCAATTTTTTCGATTGATCTTCGTGCATTTTGCAAATTGTTCATTTGAATATCCCTCATTTACTAAATAATGACATTAAAAAATCCGCATAGCCTATTCTAAACGAATCTTCTATGCGGAATCTCTACTCTTTAATTTTTCGGCAACGGCGAAAAGCCATCATTTTAGCCGATTTTTGCAAAGGCAGAAAGGCCGCAGTGATGGTAATAATAAAATCGATTGTATATTTTCTTGTTTAACATCGAGCTTCCTCCAACCTTTAAAATTTTCTATATTATAGCCCCGTCAAGGGGATTTGTCAATAGAAAATCTTACTTTTTTCATTTTTTCTCTATTAACATTCTCATTCTATTGACACTTTGCTGTTTAAATGATATAATCAGTTTTAGAAGGGCTATTTACGGGTATTTTGTACAGTTTTGTACTCGTCTCAAAGAGATTTGGGGCGGGCTTTTTTATGCCCTCATACAGATTTCAAAAGTTAAAGGATAGGATAAAATGAAACTAACAAAAAGAAAAATGACATTGATAAGCTTCATGCTGTTTTCACTCTTTTTCGGAGCCGGAAACCTTATCTTTCCACCGTTTCTCGGTCAAAATGCAGGTGATCATTTGGTTTCGGCTATGATCGGCTTTCTCGCCACGGCGGTAATTCTCCCCGTGCTGGGCGTTATCGTTGTCGCCGAATTCAACGGACTTGACCGCCTGGCACAAAAGGTCGGCAAGCGATTTTCACTTATCTTCACTGTTTTGATTTATCTCTCAATCGGCCCGGGACTCGGCATTCCGAGAGCCGCTTCCGTCCCGTTTGAAATGGCGGTTGCACCCTATCTCCCCGAGGGACACTCCGTGAAGCTTTGGATGATCGTTTATTCGCTCGTATTTTTCCTCGTCGCTCTTTGGCTTTGTATGACGCCCGGCAAGCTCGTCAGCAGAATCGGAAATGTGCTGACCCCGAGCCTGCTGATTCTTATCGTTTTCCTTTTTATAAGCTTTTTATTCAAGGGTGAGGTCAACATCGCCCCGGCTCAGGAAGCCTACCGAAACGGAGCATTTTTCAAGGGCTTCTCGGAGGGTTATCAGACGATGGACACCATCGCCGCCCTTAATTTTGGTCTTGTCATTGCAACCACGCTCGGCACATTCGGGCTTAAAGAGAAAAAGGCTTTGGTTCGTCACACCGTTTTCGCAGGAGTAATCGCAGGCTCAATTCTTGCTGCGGTTTACATCATGCTCGCCTACATGGGTGCAGCAAGCTCCGGCGTTTATCCTATTCAGGAAAACGGCGCATGGACGCTTCGCTGTATCGTATATCAGCTTTTCGGTGCACCGGGAGCAATTCTTCTCGCCGCTATTTTCACGCTTGCGTGTCTTACAACCTGCGTAGGTCTTATCAATTCCATTTCGCAGTTTTTCTCGGTGATCTTCAAAAAAATAAGCTATCGCAAATGGGTATGTATCATAATAGCTTTCTCATTTTTAGTATGCAATCTCGGTCTGACGGCAATCCTCAGCATTTCGATTCCGATTCTCAATGCAATCTATCCCATGGCAATCGTGCTCATTATCCTCGGACTCAGCGACAAGCTGTGGAAAAATAACCGTTATGTTTATCCGCTTGTAATCGGTGTCACCGGCGTTGTCAGCGTCATTTACGCCTGTGACGAGGCCGGACTTTCACTCGGCTTTATTACAACGCTTTGTCAAAAGCTTCCGCTCTATTCAATGGGCTTCTGCTGGGTCAGCGTGGCATTGGTAATGCTTATCATAAGCCTTGCAATCGGATTTATAAGAAGCAAGAAGAAGCCAACAAAAAAGGCATAATAAATACAAATACAAAAATCGCTGTCTCGGCAAAAACCTTGACAGCGATTTATTATTGTTAAGTTATCTTTTAACCCTGTGCGTAAGCGCCGACCTGCATCATGAAGTCGCCGATCTGTGCGCCGAACTCGGGAGCACCGTCCATGATGAGCTTGCCGTGCTTTGTGGATTCAAGCATATCATCCGTTGAAAGGAGGATACCGAATGCACTCTCAAGGCAATCAAATCTCATGGTGAAGAAAGGCATAGCTCTCTTGTATGTGCCGCGGCCTGCTCTGGTCTTGCCGGCCTTAACACGAAGGAAAGCGTTGACCTCGGGATGTCCGTCAACCGCCCATGCATAAACACGGTCGGGGCTCTTCTTTGCCCAATCATGAACAGCTTCGTGTCCGTTCTTGTTGAGCTGGCTGATGCCCGATGAAAGGAGATAGAAGAAGCACTTGCAGGCGAGAACCTGTGTTGCCTCGTCCTCCGGGCAAGCTTTGATGTTAAGAAGCGATGACATCTTGAGAAGAACAGCCATAAACGCTGCGAACTCAACGGGCTTTTTAAGAACACCCTTCATCTTCGGGAGGGTTGCCGGAGCAATCTTACCCTTGAAGAAAGCATTCATAGCTTCCATTGACTTGAACTCAAGTTCAATGTGAGCGTTTGTAGCAACTTTATCCGCACAAACTTTCCATTCGCCGTTGTTAACAGTAAAGTGCGTTGCATACTTGCCGCAGGGGGCATCGGGATCCAAACAGCTGACCTGATAGATGCAGTGAATATGCTCGAATTTTTTAGCGAGCTTCGGATCGTCATTAGCAATGACTTTGAGCAGCGGCAATGCAGAGTTAAGGAAGATTTTATTGGTTAACAATACATCATTTGCCATTATCAATCATTCCTTTCGGTATTATACATCGTCGTCCCAGTTGTCGTCTTCCTCGAAGTCCTTATTCATAGCCTCACGAACAGCGGCAATGATACCGTTGCAGTCGATGCCGAGCATTGACATGATGTCCTCATGGAGACCGATGGGAGCGAACTTATCCTGGAGACCGAGACGAGTGAATGCGCAGCCCTTACCTGCTTCAGCCATAACCTCGGCAACAGCGCCGCCGAGACCGCCGAGAACAGTGTGATCCTCAACAGTGATGATACGGCGAGTATCCATAACTGCCTTGAGAACCGCTTCCTTATCAATAGGCTTGATCGTGTGCATATCAAGAACACGAACCTTAAGTCCGTCAGCTTCCTCAAGGAACTTAGCTGCCTGGTAAGCCTGGAATACGCAGGAACCGCAAGCGATAACCGTAATATCGGTACCCGGGTTGACCTCGATAGCCTTGCCTACCTCAAACTTGTACTCACGGGGATAATCCTTGCCGTAAAGAGTACGGTCGAAACCACGGTTGATACGGATATAGTAAGGACCGAAGTTCTCGTAAGCTGCCTTAACTGCTTCTGCTGTCTCGATACCGTCAGCGGGGCAGATAAGAGTGATGTTCGGCATTGAACGGATAACCGCCATATCGCAGATAGCGTGGTGAGTTGAACCCGCCTGACCGAATGATGTACCCGAATGGGTAGCAATAATCTTTGCGTTAACGTTCTGATAACAGATATCCGTATGGATCTGATCAGCCGAACGAAGAGATGCGAATGTTGAGAAAGTTGAAACGAAGGGAACAAGTCCGGCCTTAGCCATACCTGCTGCCATACCGAACATGTTCTGCTCGGCAATACCTACGTTGAAGAAACGATCCGGAAATTCCTTGCCGAATACACCGATCTTTGTAGAACCTGCAAGGTCAGCTGAAAGACCGACGATTTCCTTATGCTCACGACCGAGGTCAACAAGTGTCTGGCCGTAGATTTCCGCTGTTGAAAGCTCTGTGGATTCAAGAGCTGTATATGAAAGTCCGCCTGCCATTATTTTGCCTCCTTTTCTACACGAGCAATACGCTTCTCATAGTGCTTCTTAAGGCTTTCCTTAGCCTCTTTATACTTAGCCTCGTCAACTGCGCCGTAATGCCAGTGGTAATCGTCCTCCATGAAGTCGATACCTTCACCCTTGATGGTGTTGGCAATAATCATAACGGGAGCGTCCGGCTCGCCGAGAGCGTAGTCGATTGCGTTTGAAAGCTCCATCATGTTGTGACCGTCGATGTCAAATACATGGAAGCCGAATGCACGCCACTTGTCAGCAAAAGGCTCAAGTGGCATAACATCCTCTGTGCGGCCGTCGATCATGCACTTGTTACGGTCAACGAACGAAATAACGTTTGTTGCGTGGAATGCATTGATTGACATAGCTGCTTCCCAGTTTGAACCCTCGTCGCACTCGCCGTCGCCGAGGATACAGTATGTCTTGTAATCCTTACCGAGAACACGGGCTGCAAGAGCAGTACCGAGAGCGATTGAAAGTCCGTGACCGAGAGAACCTGTTGAAGCGTCAACACCTACAACCTTGTTGGAGTCAAGATGGATACCCATCTTTGAGTTTGTGAGGTTGAAAGTCTTGAGCTGCTCGGGATCATTGTAACCGAAGTCACAAAGAACGGGAGCATAAGCGATTCCCGAATGACCCTTTGAAAGGATGAAACGGTCTCTGTCCTCCCAGTTGGGATCGTCCTTTTTGATGTTGAGGTACTTGTGGTAGAGAATGGTCAACATATCCATAACGCTCATACCGCCGCCGATGTGGCCGCTGCCTGCCCAATATGTAGTATCAAGGCAGAGGTTACGAAGCTCAAAAGCTTTCTTCTCAAGAGCTAACCATTCCTGTTTGGTCAATGCCATAAGAGTTTTCCTCCCTATTTTTATTCTTTTTTACACAGGCGGCAAGCTCGGCCGCCTGTGAGTGATTATCTTATCTGAAACTTAAAAAGCCTCAGGATGATCCTTTTTAACAACCTTGAATGCCTCGTCGGCTACCTCGATCGTGTGCTTGATATCGGCATCGGAAAGAGCATAGTTGATGAAGTGGTTGTGGTGACCTGCGAAGAAAATGCCTCTCTTGACGCACTCTGCGATCCATGCCTGATGGAGCATCATTGTGTCGTCGTTGGCAATTCTGAGGTAGAAGAGTGACGGCTCGCCGGAAACAACAAGGTCAAATCCGTTGTTCTTTCCTGCTTCCTTAAGACCGTCTGTGAGCTTCTTGCCCTTCTCCATAAGGATTGACGGGAGGTTAAGCTCTCTCATCTTAGTGATGTTTGCGATACCTGCTGCGAATGGAATAGCACTCATCCAGTATGAACCTGTGTAGGACATGCCGGAAACAGCGTCTTTAAGGAAATCCTTACCGCAAAGGCAGGATACGTTCCAGCCGTTGGCGATAGCCTTACAGAAGCAGATCATATCAGCCTCAAAGCCGTAGTAGTGGTCGGAACCCGCAAGGTCAAGACGGAAGCCTGCACGAACGTCATCAACGATAAGTACGATGCCCTTCTCTGTGCAAAGGTTACGAACCTTCTGCCAGTAGCCGTCTGCCGGAAGCTGGTTGTCGAAATAGTTACCGTGAAGGTAAGGAGTTGAGATGAACGCAGCGATTTCGCCGTCATGCTCATTAACGAGCTTCTCGAGAGCGTCAAAGTCGTTCCAATCAACATAGAGGTTGTTGGCAACGTCCTCAGGAAGAATGCCCGGATAGTCAATCTTCTGAACGACTGCGGAAACACCGTGATAGAAGCCGTTAACGAAGATAATCTTCTTTCTGTGAGTTGCGTTACGGGCAGCCATGATAGCGAGCGTTGTAACGTCGTTACCGTTCTTTGCAAAGAAAGCCCAGTCGGCTGTGTTAACCGTATCAACCATAAGCTCTGCAAGCTCAACCATCTTGTAGGACGGAGAAGTTACGCAGTTGCCCATCTTAGCCTGCTCAAGAGCAGCCTTGTCAACGTCGGGATCGCCGTAACCGAGAATATTCGGACCGTATGCGCACATATAGTCGATGAACTTGTTGCCGTCAACATCCCAGAAGTATGTACCCTTAGCCTTCTCGGAGAAGAAGGGCCATGCGCTGACGGGAATGAAGTTACCTTCAGCCGGGCCGAGATGACCGTAAACACCTGAAGGGATTACTTTGATAGCACGATCGAACCACTCATGGCTCTTCTCGTACTGATTAATTTTAAAATTAGCCATTTTTCGTATCCCCCTTATGCAAGATAGAGACCGACTCTGTCAAGAATTCGGTTCATATTATCGAGCATGTTAATCATGCCGTTCATTGTGATGGTACCCTCGCCGATCTTAGCCATAGCGCTTACCTTACCGTTGAAGAGGTCATTTGCAAGCTGCATTGAACCGAACTCCATAACGGCACGCGGATCCTCGGGAGCCTTTTTGATTGTAACAAGGTGACCGTTCTTAGCATGAATAGTAGCCTTCGGGCCGCCCTTGATGGACATCATGATGTCGCCGTCAATGATATGCTCAGCGGAGAACTTACCGATCTCGTCGTGGTTACCGATCTGAGAAATAGCAACAGTGATGGTGTAGAACATAAGGGTTGTGCTCATTCTGAAGAACTCCTCATCTTTGAGGTCCTCCTCGCTTGCACGCATGTAGTTTGAAAGCATGTCGGTGAGCTTCGTAAATGTGTTCAAAAGGAACTTTATGTGAAGGAAACCTTTTGAGGGAATAGGTGTAACAGTTCCGTCGATGAGACCGTTAAACTTCTCGCATGATGAGAACGGAAGCTTAACATCGCAGTCTGTGCAGCCCTGCTCCATACGGCATCTGCCGTTTTTGAATGTAAGTGTTGCAGACGGGCCGTCCTTAACTTCAAAACCGATCGAAATCGGCTTAATGTCAGCTACAAGGGCGCTTGCCTTCGGGTCAAGCTCGCACAGGTTTTCAAGTGTGCCGAGCACGGCATACATGTTGATGTATGCAAGTGTTTTTGCATCTGTCAAGGTGCATTCCTCCTTATCGCTTTTATTCAAAGCATATTTTCCATTACATTGTAACAAATAAAGTTATTAAAGTCAAATGAAATTGACCAAAAAATAACAATTTTTTGTTAATTTATTATGTCTTTTTATTGTTTTTGTTCAAATATTTCTTATAAAAGAATTACATCGTTACTTTGAAAAGCCGATTTTGCTGTAATACTGAACAAATATTATCAACAATTAATCATTCCCGGACTTCGTCCTGCTCATTTTCACGGTTATCCTGCTCCTCGACCGGGCTTTCGGCGTTTTCCTCGTCAGCAGTCTGCTCCTCGACGGAAATATCCGCATTTTCCTCCGGTACTTCCTCTTCGGCAGTCGGCTCATCGTCAAATTCAGACGGAGCGTCGCCGAGAACGAGGATTCCGTTTGTCTTCTCTCTGCCGCAGGGAAGAATTACGGGTGAGGCAAGCGAATAAACGTCCGTGCACATATCCTCAAGGGCGAAAACATGGCGGCCGTAATCGTTGAGCCTGTCAAAGTCGGAAGCCTTGGTAACAATGGGCTTGGTCGCTTTCTCTTTTGCCTGCTTAAGAATTTCCTTGCCCTTGTCGTTCATTGCAAGAACGTGAAGATACGGCGGCTCTCCCCTATAATCGTCGGCAACGAAGCCCATGAATGCATGAAGAACGATTCGTCTGATTCTCGCATGAGAGTAACGCTTCGTCTTCGCAAGCTGATAAAGCTCCTCCAGCGAACCCGATTTGAGAGCAGCGTCATGAATTCTGTATTCGATTCCTTCGCTGATATCAGGCGAAAGTCCGATATCCTCTGCACTGAGCTGACGCATACAGCAGAGAATACTGAATTCGAGCTTTGAATTCGGGCACGGAGCAAGGTTATTTTCCGTCTCACGGTGGTATATATCGGCAACCGACTGAGGAACATACATTTCCCACTCATTGCTTCCCGAGAGCATCATTCGGCGAATATCCGAGGCACTGGCAAAATTGTCGCTTCTCATAAGCGAATCATGAGCTGCACCTATGCGCTTTATCGTCATCGGAATCATATCCGAGCCGAGCTTATCCAAAGCTTGAAGATACTCAATGCCGAGGGTGTTATTCGGCTCTTCAAGAATATCAAAGAAGCGGTTGCCGCAAACTGTCTTGAGAGCCTCCGAACGTGCCGAGGCAAAGCTAAGACCGTATTCCAGATTTTCTTTCATTCGTTCGGTGACGGCTTCGCTGTTGATTGCGTTCTTACATTCAATAAGCTCGTCAATGTTGCCGCATTCGCTGCCAAAGCTGAGCATATCGACGCAGCCGAGACTGTTGAGCAGTGAAACTCCGCCAAATGCAAAACGCTGAGCAAAAGACGTGCTCCAAAGCGTAGGCATTTCAATAACGAGATCAACGCCGTTCTTGACCGCCATTTCCGCTCTTGCCCATTTTGAAATGAGAGCCGTTTCGCCTCGCTGAACATAGTTCGAGCTCATAACGGCGACAACGTGCGTCCATTCGCCAAGCTCCTTACTCTTTTCGATCTGGTAAGCATGGCCGTTGTGGAACGGATTATATTCCGCTACAATTCCTCCGATTTTCATAAGATTCCTCCATATTAACATATATTGTATAAAAAATGCGAAAAAACTCAATCTTTGTCTTGAAAAAACAAAGTTACAGTAATATAATATAACAGAAATCTTTTTGATACAATATCTTGGAGGGAAAAATTTTGAAGATTCTCGTTGTTAATGCAGGAAGCTCGTCGCTCAAGTATCAGCTTATCGATATGGAAAACGAGTCCGTTCTTGCAAAAGGAAACTGCGAACAGATCGGAACCGAAAGTACATTTACGCATAAGGTGCCGTCAGACGAAACCAAAAACATCAAGGCTTTGCCGATGAAGATGCAGGATCATGCCGCAGCTCTCAAAATCGTTCTTGACACTCTTGTTGACGCTGAGCACGGCGTTATCGGCTCGGTTAAAGAGATTGACGCTGTAGGTCACCGTGTTCTTCACGGCGGCGAAAAGTTCAGCGGCTCGGTTCTCGTTGACGATAAGGTTGAGGAGGCTATCAAGGAGTGTTTCGACCTCGGACCGCTTCATAATCCCGCAAACCTTACGGGTATCAAGGCATGTCAGAAAATCATGCCCGGCGTTCCTCAGGTTGCCGTATTCGATACAGGCTTCCATCAGACAATGCCCGACTATGCATATATGTATGCTCTTCCGTATGAGTATTACGAGAAGTACGGCATCCGCCGTTACGGCTTCCACGGCACATCTCACCGCTTTGTAAGCAAGAAGTGCATTGACCTTCTCGGCAACCCCGAGCACAGCAAGATCGTAACCTGCCACCTTGGCAACGGATCTTCAATTTCCGCAGTTGTTGACGGCAAATGCTTCGATACAACAATGGGCGTAACTCCTCTTGAGGGTATCATGATGGGCACACGCTGCGGTTCGATCGACCCGGCTATCGTTCCGATTATAATGAAAAAAGAGAATCTCACTCCCGACGAGATGGACACCGTGATGAACAAGAAGTCCGGTATGCTCGGCCTTTGCGGCACAAGTGACAACAGAACAATCGAGTCAAGAGCTAAAGAGGGTGACGAGAGAGCAAAGCTCATCGAGTCCATGCTCTGCCACCAGCTCACTAAGTACATAGGCGGCTTCGCAGCTGCAATGGGCGGCCTTGACGCTATTGTATTCACGGGCGGCATCGGCGAAAACAACCCGCAGTACAGAGACCGTGTTTGTGACCAGCTCAAGTTTATGGGCGTTGAGATTAACTATGAAATCAACGACAGGCTCAAGAGAGGTCCCGAGGGCGAGATTTCAACTCCGAACTCAAAGGTCAAGGTATACGTTATCTGCACCAACGAGGAGCTTATGATTGCAAGAGACACCAAGGAGATCGTCGAAGCTCTTTAATATGAGAATATTGATTGATGCGGACGGCTGTCCCGTTGTTGATCTGACGGTGAGGCTTGCAAAGAAATACGGCATTGAATGCACCATTCTCTGCGACACGTCGCATGAGTTCAACCGTGACGGAGCGAAAACCGTTGTGGTCGAAAAGGGTGCGGACAGCGTTGATTTCAAGATAGTCAATCTTGTCGGCGAGGGCGATATAGTCGTTACCCAGGATTACGGACTCGCCGCCATGTGCCTTGCGAGAAAGGCGATACCCGTCAGCCAGAACGGACTGGTATACACGGATAAAAATATTGATCAGCTTTTGTTCACACGCTACGTTTCAAAAAAGATAAGGAACGCAGGCGGAAGAATGAAAGGTCCGTCCAAACGTACAGCCGAGCAGGATAAGGCGTTTGAAGCGGTACTTGAAAGACTTATAAAATAAGAGAAGACTGTGGCAGCTTTTGTCACAGTCTTTTTTTGCACCGAAACCGCCGTCTGAATGACAGCGGTTTTATTTTATGCTGTTTTATCTAAACCAAGAGCCTACTATTTCTTTTATTTTTACTATTCCATAAAGAACTCCGAGGTAGGCTGCAACGAACCCAAAAAAGAGAAGGGAAATTTCTGCATTGATAACTTTTTCGATTTGTGCTTTAATCTTATTTAAAGCTGTCTTGAAATCATCATCCGGTGCTATCTTTTGGGTTGTGTATTTCTGGGTGGTCGAATCAAGAACATTACCGTCCTTGTCGAACATTTTGACGCTGACATATGCGTTTCCGCGCTTAAACGGTTTAAGCTCAAGTCCTGTTACAACACCGTTGCCGTCCTTATATTCCTTCAAAATCTCCGTTGTTCCCGTAACGTTCCATTCAAAGCTTACATCCATATCTTCAGCATAATATTCAACACCGACAGCGAACGGGCCTTCTTCTATTTGATCCCCATACTCATTGTTCGAATATCTACCATATTTAATCATGCAATGGGGCTTTGGTTCTTCTCCGTTAAAGTATTTTTCCCAGCGTCCGACAATTCCGTCATAGTATTTCTGGCCAGGCTCTGAAAAAAATGAATTCCACTTTTCTTCCGATCCGGCAAAACATATTGCACTTAATCTCTCGCCGTTCTGGGCACTCATAAGTTTAGCATCAACGATATCTTCTCCTATATATGTTACAGAATCGGGTATTGTAATTTTGTAAAGCGAAGCAGATGCGATTCCCTTATCTGTTGCAAATGCCTCTTTTGAAATGCCCCTAATGCCATCTTGAATTGTAATAACCTTTACTTGCGGAAAATATTTACTCCAACGATCGTAACCCTGTTCTACATTATAGCAAGGCGGTACAACGCCCGTACCGGAGAAAACCAGCTCACCGTCATCATAGAGTACCCATGTAACGTTTTTCGCACAGGTGCCTGAGTCGATTACGTCTCTCCCCTCGCCCTCTGCCGAAGCAAAGAACGGAATAAATGTCGCAAGCATTACCACGCATAAAAATGTTGAAATAATCTTTTTCATTGTTAACCTCTCCTTTTTGTAAAATTACATCAATTCCATTTCAGTTCAATGACTTTAATCAAATCTTGAAGAATGACAACAAACTGCTTAAAATAACCCATCTAACAGCATAAGTATAGTAAACGTCAAAAACAAGCCAAAGCCAAGCGGATACATCACTATATATTCCAATGTTGTTTTTATGTCCATTTTTATCCCTCCCTATATTTTTATTTTGGACAAAAACATGATATCCGAAAAACCCTTTCAGGTCAATAATCTTAATCGAATCTTAATCAAATCTTAAGGATTGGCATCAAAAAAGCCGTGAGAATGTTTCCACTCTCACAGCTTGATATTTTATTTAATTAAAGACCGCAATATTCAACAAGTCTTTGCGCCGCCTGTGCTCTGGTGAGCACTGTATTGAAGCTTGCAAAGCCGAAATCCTTGATGATACTGAATACCAAAACAAGCGTCTTTACAACCTTTGCAAGGACAAAATGGCCTGCAAACGAAAGCTTGACAAGACTTGATGCAAAACCCATCACCGTTATCTCGCTGTCGGGAGCAAACTTGCCGTCCTTTGCACTCAGAACTCCGTTATTCGTCGCCCACACAGCCGCATTGAATGCCGGATCGGAGCTGTCAATGTCGCTAAACGCAACATTCTCGGTTTCAACCGTCGGCGCTCCTGCGATATTATAAAGTGCCTGTGCGAAAGCTGCCTTAGTGAAAGCGGAATCAAGTCCGAATTCCGTGTCCGTAATTCCGCTCATGTAGCCGTGTGTGTACATAAATTCAACATCGCTGTAATATTCCGAATCCTTGGCAACATCGGTATACGGGAATCTTGCATCGGGAAGAGCCGCAAGGATTCTGTCTGCAATGTGTCTGTAGCCAACCTTTTTGGGATGATAGTTGTCGCAAATTGTACCTGTTGTGTCAACGAAGGTATAACCGTACTTCTTTGCGCCCTCCTTCATCGGAGTGTTGGCAGCGTCAACGACCATCTGGCCGAAACTCGGAACCGCCGTACCGGCCTCACTCGCTGCGGCGTCATCCTCATTCTTAACGCCGTTATCGAACATACCTATAACGAGAAGCTTAACGTCGGGATTAAGAGCAAGAATATCCTCGATAACAATATTCCAGTTTTTAGAGAAGTTTTCAATACCGTATTTAATCGCCTTCGGCAGAACCTTAAGAAGGTCGGGCATTGCACCCATGAGCTTCGCAAGCTCAACGGCCTTATCAAATTTACCGAGTGTATCGTTGTCCGCACCGCCCTGCTTGAGAAGCTCTTTCAAAGCCTCAACATATTCATCGCAAGAGTTCTGCTTTTCAAGCTCATCTGCTATAACCCAGGTGAGGAATGTACCGAAATCGTTACCGCCAACGCCGAGAGTAATAAGACCTGCCTCGGAAATGGCCTTGCGATATTCGGGGATTCTCGCCTTCATGACCTCAACGTCGTGAGCGTCATGGAAAAGATAATCGTCTGCCGGATAATCGTCCTCAAGCATATAGCGCATATCGATTGTTCTCGTTCCCGGGCAAGCCATGGGAATATACTCAACACCCAACTCGTCGGCAACATAAGCACCGTAGGAGTCGTCAACACGTTTGAATTCCGAGTCAACGTAAACAAGGTCGTTGTGTCCGCTGGCAACGCTGTCGCCCAAAAGAACATATGTACCGTAATCATAATACTGCTTTCCGTCTGCGGCAAAGCAAGTCACTGCGCTGAAAACCATAACGCAGGTGAGTATGATTGTAATTGCTTTTTTCATAAACTTTTTCATTTCAAACCCTCCTGACAAAGTTTATAAACTGTATAAAACAAAAGTACCACAAATCGACACAAAAATCAATGCTTAAACCGAAAAATTTATATTTTTTATCATACCATAAATTATACCGGCATAAAAAGCATTCTATATCCCATCCGGAGTTAAAAACACTGTTTTTCCTTACTGCTTTAAAGTTTTCGGAAAAGCTCATGTTTATTCCTCCATAAAATAAAAAGTGCGCAGCCGAATCTACGCACAAAAAATAAATAGCCCGTTTGCTGCGACACAAATTCTACATCTCCTAAACAACACAAGGAAAGTAAGGGTATGTATTTTTATCAATACAACCCTTATATTGCTTAAAAGATGCTATAAAATTTATGTCGCAAGAATATTATATCATCTTTGTTGACAAAAATTCACGTTGCAGTCTCCCTGCATGAAAGTCAAAAATTTTTTGTTGGCTTTGGTTCGATACACGCCCCTACCGGCTCTGTCTAAGTTTTCTTCTGACCTTGGGTCGATGTGGTCATCGATTCCTACGAATCAAATCTCTGCCACACGTAATCTGTTTCAAAGCCCCGCACAGCGGCATAACAGACAAAAGCACGCAAAAAAAGGCGGCCATCTTTCGATAACCGCCACTAATTATTTACAGAATTTTGGACTCACACCTTTTCATATTACTATGAGTTATGATTAAGTGTACATGTCACTCACTCTCTTCTGAGTAAATTTTGTTTAGTTTAAAGCTTTAGTGAAACATCGTACTCACTCTTTCAATTTATTAACCGGAAGAAGCTTTACGTTTTCATCGGACTCACTCTCTCTGAAAAATTTTAGTTTAACTTAAACTTTAATAAAACATCTTAACTCACTCTCTCAATATTAATCGGGAAAGATTTAACTGTTCTTTGGACTCACACTTTCTTAATAGATTTTGGTCTGAGTTAAAGTCTTAAAGAAACATTGCACTCACTCTCTCAATTTTAATTGATGAAGAAAATCTTACCTATGCCTTTGGACTCACGCTTTCTGTTAGTTATTTGGCATATTGCCTGGTATTGTTATCTCTTAACGAGATTCAATTACTTGTTCTTCGGACTCACGCCTTTTCAAGTTATTTTTGTTATTTTGAAGCTTTAATAAAACATCTTACTCACTCTCTCAAATTTATTTGATTTCAAAAATAAGATTTTATTAAAATTTCTTCTTACTTGATACTAAGAAGGATTTTTATTACCTGTACATTTCAACTCACTCTTTCAATCTTTATGGAGGGTAAATTAACTGTACTTGATACTCACCTTTCCTTGGATTTTTCGGTGATCTGAGCTTTCATGCTCTCCTTCTATGTCATGTGGGCGTTCCCACTACTCCGCGATGCCGGGTGTTTAAAATCTTTACTCTTTATTAATTATTCATTTGGCTTTGTCGTGCCCTCTTATTTCAGATTTAACAGAACCGGATGGCGGCCATATTAAATTGTGTTTCATCTACTGAGTTCATTGGACTCGCCTCCCTTTCTTTTTATTTGGGAAACCTTGGTTTTTGTTGGTTTATTTTTTGTTGTTTCCCTTTGTTCACCTATATATTAGCACGCGTTTTATTGTTTGTCAATAGTTTTTTTAAAAAAACTTGAAAATTTTTATAAAAATTGACTTAATTGTATTTTCGCTTGACTATTAATCAAAATGCGGTTAAAATATATTTATATGAAAACTACACGGAGGACGCAAAAATGGCTGAAGAATACAATCCGGACATCGTCAGCGTAGTTGACGAGAACGGTGAAGAACATATTTTTGAAGAGCTTGACAGAATCGAAACCGATGACGCACGTTACGTCGCCCTTCTCCCAGTCTATGACGACGCAGAGGATATTCTTGAGGACGACGGCGAAATAATCCTTCTCAAGGTTGAGGAAGAGGCAAACGGCGACACATATCTTTGCCCGATTGAAAACGCAAAGGAATTTGACGAGGTTCAGGCAATATTCGAGGAAAGACTTCAGGATCTTTTCAACGAAGAAGAGGAATAATAAGAAGTAAAAACGCAGCCCTGCCTTGTGCGATAACTTACGGTCCATATTAACCCTACAATTTTATCTAAGGGAGCCCGGCTCCGTGCACGGATTGCAGACCTCCCGGCTTTTGCCGGATGTTGGGAGTGAGAACTGTATGGGAGGCACCCACCTGCTTTAAACGCAGGTTACTATCGACCGTATCCGGCTTGGCGGGGTTCAAAAACAAAGGTGATTTAATTGATAAGAGTTGTCAGAGCAAACGTGCTTGACATTGTTCCGTTGGAAGTTGGCTTTATCTATGCTCAAAAGACACGGCTTTCAAACGGTCAGGACACAGTTGCTTTTTATGTATATGACCAGGACGGCGACAGAACGCTGCCTGTTAAAATAAAAACTTATCTTGAGGCAAAATTCGGATTTCAGTACCGTGAAATTGCAAAAAAACTCGGTAACTACATAGCCTGCGACTCAGCCGTGCTCAAAAGCAACGGCGTTGTTACGCTGTTTGACGACGGAAATATGAATATTTTTGACTCAAACGGTGACATAGCAATGCAGGAAAAGCTCGTTTATCAGAACTGCCCTATCAGAAGCCTTGCCCTTGACGGAACGTGTTTCTGGTGCGTTGTGCCGGACAGGAATTCCATCGTAAAATTCTCCCCTATTGAAAAGAGAGTTCTTTTGAGAATCGGCGGCGGCGCATCGGTCGCATTCAGACGTCCGATTTCCGTTTTCAAAAACAAGGACAAGCTTTTTGTTTGCAATGAGGCCACCAATGAGATAAGAACAATAAGCCTGAAAGATTATTCTGTAAACGACTATATGAAATTCAAAGAGCCTCTGAAGAAATATTTCAAGGTTGGTTTTTTTGAATATGTTGTCCTTGACTCGGGTGTTTACTGCCTTGAGGAGAGGGATAAATAATTTGAATTCAAAACCGTACATATATGGAAAGAAGCACCTAAAAAATCAGGTGCTTCTTTTTTATTTTTGAGGTTATCATAATATAGGTGATATTATGGATAAGTTCAAAGAATATTTTGTTGTTTTTGCCTCGGGAGGAATAATCTACAGCCTTATTGAGGTTGTTTTCCGCGGCTTTACTCACTGGACAATGACGCTGACCGGCGGAGCTGCACTGTTGATTATTTACATCACAAACATAAAAATCAAAACGAAAAGCCTTATCGTCCGCTGTCTTGCAGGCTGTGCGATAATCACATCACTCGAATTCATTGTCGGCTGTATCGTCAACCGAGGCCTTCACATGCAGGTTTGGGATTATTCCGAGGAAAAATACAACGTCCTCGGTCAGATTTGTCCTCTTTTCTCGGTTATGTGGTTTTTACTCTGCATCCCCGCTACCCTGCTCTCCTTCTTTTTCCGTCGCCGTTTCGGTGAATACAGATGATTTTATATTTTTGAATTCCTCGCTAAAATCGGGATTTGTGAGCGAAGTATAAGAGAAAAATGCCACACCGCCGTAATTATCCGTTTCTTTTGCGGCGGATATTTCTTTTTCTATTATGCCGTTCCCGACGTCAAACTCCTCGTCGCTGTCATTGATTTTGTACGCCGCAATTCCGTAAATCATGCGAACAGCACCGATCGTGTCAAGCTTCGACCAGTTGTCACAAGCCTTATCAAACGGTACCGCCTCGTCCTCAAAGCCGTAATAAAGCTGAGGAATTATCCAGTCACAATATCCACGCTCGGAGCACCAACGTTCAACGTCAGCATACTCCTCCTCATAGTTGTTGCTGATATTTCCTGCCGGGCTGATCGAGAAAACACAGTCCTTGTTCTCACTCTTGATCGCCGTGTACATCTGCGAAACAAAAGATGAAATCACGTCCAGACGCCATTTGTCGTGGAACAGCTTACCGCCGTTTTTCTTATAATCGTCGTAGTAGACCTTATCCACGCTCTCGTCGGTTGAGGGATAGAAATAATCGTCGATATGTATTCCGTCAACGTCGTAGTTTTGAATAATCTCACGCACGCCGTCAATTATCAGCTTATGATTATCCGTCGAGGCAGGGCAAAGATAGAGGCCTCCGTCGGCTTTAACGACCCGGTCTTTAGTCTTTTCATCATTCAAAAGAATTTTTGCCGGATTCTTTTTGCTGAGCTTGTCGAGATCCGTGTCGAACGACACTCTGAACGGATTAATCCAGGCGTGAAGCCCCATCCCCCTCTCGTGAGCCTCCTCGACCATGATTTCAAGAGGGTCATAATATATCGGATCTCCCTGATAACCTGTCAGATACGCCGACCAGGGGAATATATCCGACGGATACATTGCGTCGCAAAACGGTCTGACCTGCACAAAAGCAGTGTTTATACCAAGCTTTTCGCAGTTATCAAACATCTCCCTGATTTTCTTTCTGAACGATGCTTCGTCACCGCCGTCCGCATCCTTCATGGAAAGCTCACTATAGGATATCCATACGGCGGAAATCTCCTTGCCGCCGGGCTTTTTGCTCTTTTGCGATTTGTCAAGAACTGTGCAAGATGAAAGCATCAGCATTGCAAGCAACAAACATATTATACGTTTCATATTATTTCTCCGTTGCAGCGTATCGGCCTGCCGTCAAACCGCTCGCCCATGCCCATTGAAGATTGAAGCCTCCGCAAATGCCGTCCGTGTCAAGCACCTCTCCGGCGCAGAACAACCCCTTTACCAGCTTTGACTCCATTGTTTTGCCGTCGAACTCTTTAACGTCCGCACCGCCGACGCTTATCTGAGCGTTTTTGAAACCCATAGTGCCTGTTATTGTAAAGTCAAGATTTTTTGCTGTATAAATAATTCTATCAATCTTTTCTTTGCCGATTTTTCCGAGCGAAGAAAGTGAATTTTCTCCGCATCTTTTCAGAATATATCGTCCGAGGGCTTTGGGCATCATGCCCGAAAGTGCGTTTTCTATCGGCATTTCCTTATCGAGCGAAAGCAGAAATTCCTCCGCTTCGTTCGCTTTGCACCTCGGCAAGGTGTCGATAACGCAGGTGTACTGTCCGTCCTTTAGACTTCGGCTGATATCCATTATCGAGATTCCCGAAAGACCGTAATCGGTGAATAAAACCTCGCCTTTTGCGCTGTCAATCGACTTTGAGCCTTGTCGGAGAACGACATTTGCCTTTACTCTCACACCTTTGAGCGATTTTGTATTCTCTTTCGTTATGAGCTGAACAAGACCCGGATACACCTCGGTTATGTGGTGGCCAAGCGATTTAAGCAGGGCAAAGCCGCTGCCGTCCGAACCCTGTGACGGAGAAGCGCATCCGCCGGTGCATACAATGACCTTTTTGGCAACAAGCTTTCCGACGGTAAAAATACCGTTTTTCTTTTCGATTTTTTCAACGTGACTGTCGCATATAAGCTCCACGCCGAGCCTTTCCGCTTCCGACCTGAGAGCATCAAGCACAGATGTCGCCGTATTGCTCATCGGATATATTCTGCCCTCGCCGTCGGCAACACACATAAGCCCGATTGAACGAAAAAATTCAATCACCTTTTCGGGCGTAAATTCACTCAACGCAGCCGAAACAAAGTCAGAGTTTGTATAGCTGTCGGCATCAGCATAGATATTGGAAAGATTGCACCTGCCGTTTCCTGTTGCAAGGATTTTCTTTCCAACCTTCGGCATCGCATCCAATGCGGCAATATTAAGTTTACGATCGGCTCGCTTTGCGCTTATTGCCGCTGCAAGCCCCGAAGCACCCGCCCCGATGATTATTATGTCGTAAATCATTATACCGTCTCCGTAAATTTTATGATTTATTCTATCATATTTTGCTTGTCTTATCAATATGATTTTATCGGAGGGACACAAAATGATCTTAGATATTTTTTCAGACACGGACAGAATACACAGTTACGATAAGAATCTCACGCAAACAGCCGAAAATATAAAAGCCCAGCTTCAGGGTACATATGCACGTTTTAACGAAGCGACCGATCCGCTGATAATCGAGTCCTTGATTTACAGAATGAAAGAGCTTGAAGCACAATACAGCTTTATTATAAAAAAAGCAAAACTCGAAAGGCTTTGCGGCGAAATAAATTCAAAGGGTGATTTCAAATGAAATACGCCTTGATCGCAGCGGTATGTGTTGTTCTGCTGATTCCGATAATCACGATGTTCAAAAAAGGCGCTTTTTTAAAATGCATTTTTCTCTCGGCATTTCAAGGCTTGGCAGCCCTGCTCGCCGTGAACTCACTCGGTCTGCTGACGGGAGTTAGTCTCGCCGTAAATTGGTACACGATTCTTGCCTGCGTCTGTCTCGGAATACCCGCAAGCATTTCAATGCTTGTATTGAATATAATTATGTAAAAAAGCCCTTTCTCACGACGCAGGCGTATGTTTTATACGTCAAGTCGGAAAGGGCTTTGGGATTCTGCTTAAAGAAAATGGCTTTTAGATTATTCTTAAATAAACAGAAATCGGGCAGTTTAGTTCGGATGAAGAAGGAATTTTCTCTCAGTGCAGGCGTACTCCTGTACGTCAAGGTGAGAAAAATGACTTATTCGCCGAAATAAACGCCCGAAAGTGCTTAGCGGTCTTCTCGGAAGTATGAAAGTCCCAGACTCTGCGGCGGCTGGAATTCTCTCTTTTTAAGCATGCTGATAACTATAAGAACGATGATCGTAACGAGGTACGGAGTCATCTTGAAAAGTTCCTGATCGCTCATGCTCAGATTCGGAATATAGTTGTGGACAATAAAAAGTCCGCCGAAAAGAATCGAACCGATGATGCTGAGGTTCGGTCTCCAGATTGCGAAGATAACAAGTGCGATTGCGAGCCAGCCTCTGTCGCCGAATGCGTTGTTCGACCATACGCCGCAGGCATAGTCCATAACATAGTAGAGACCGCCGAAGCCTGCAATGATACTGCCGAGGCATATCGAAATGTACTTGTATTTGCCGACGTTGATTCCGGCGGCGTCTGCCGTTGCCGGATTCTCGCCGACTGCACGGAGATTAAGTCCCGAACGGGTACGGTTGAAATAAAGCGAAACGATAATTGCGATTGCGATTGCAACATAGGCAAGGAAGCTGTATGAGAGGAAAATCTCTCCGAACCAGCCAAGCTTTGAAGCAAAGGGAAGCGACTTTTTGAACGCAAGGCTCGTTGCGGTAAGAGTAACCGACGGAACGTCACTGTTCGTGAGCTTAATAAGCGAGCCGCCGAAGAAGTTGCCGAAGCCTACACCGAAGGTTGTGAGTGCAAGACCCGTAACGTTCTGATTTGCACGGAGAGTAACGGTGAGGAACGAATAGATAAGTCCCATTACAAGCGAACCGATAATCGATGAAAGAATCGGAATAAGAATCGTGAGGAAGGTGTTCATCTGAGTCGCATTCTGCTCATAGATGAATGCGCCGATAACGCCCGTGATGCCGCCGACGTACATAACGCCCGCCGTACCGAGGTTGAGGTTACCGCTCTTCTCGGTGAGGATTTCACCCGTTGAACCGAACAGAAGCGGAATGCCCTGAACGACCGCACGCTGAATAAATGCAACTAACATTATTTGGACGCCTCCTTCTCACGGAATTTCAACTGATAGTTGAGGAAGAATTCACTGCCGATGATGAAGAAAATGATGATTCCGGTGATGATCTCGGAGAACGATTCGTTGAGTCCGAAGGTCGTCGAGATTTCGCCCGCGCCTCTCTCAAGGAAAACAAGAAGAAGCGATGTGAGAATCATATAAAGAGGATCAAAGTGAGCAAGCCATGAAACCATGATTGCCGTGAATCCCCTGCCGCCTGCCGTGTCACGGTTGACGGTGTGATCGGTGCCGCTGACGAGCAGGAAACCTGCGATGCCGCAGAGTGCACCGGAAAGAATCATCGTTCTGATAATAACCTTTTTAACGTTGATTCCGATATACTTGGCGGTGTTTTCGCTCTCGCCGACAACGGAAATTTCATAGCCGTGCTTGCTGTATCTGAGATAAATATACATAAACACGGTGATGGCCACAACAATCAGGATGTTGCAAAGGTAAGCCTTGCCGCCGATTGCCGGAAGCCAGCCGGCCTCGGTCGTGTCGTTGATAACGCCGATGTGACCGGATCCCTTGGGAACAGACCATTCATATGAATAATAGGAAACGATGCACATTGCAATGTAGTTCATCATGAGGGTGAACAGCGTTTCGTTCGTATTCCAAAGAGCCTTGAAGAATGCGGGAATGAGTCCCCATATTGCACCGGCAGCAATGCTGACAGCGACCATAACTATCATGAGAACAATCGGTGAAAGCTTATCGCCGAGGAAAATCATACAGGCCGCAGTTGCAAGTCCGCCTGCGAGCACCTGACCCTCTGCACCGATATTCCAGAATTTCATTTTGAAAGCCGGAGTAACGGCAAGGGCAACGCAAAGGAGCATCGCCGTGTTCTGTGCAAGCATCCAAAGTCGTCTTTCCGAGCCGACTGCGCCGTCAACCATTTTTACATAAACCTGAATCGGATCTTCACCTGTGAGAAGAACCGTAACGATTCCGCAAATGATAAGAGCGGCAATGACCGAACCGATTCTTACAAGCCAGCTCTGCCATTTCGGTATAGCCGAGCGTTTGACGATATGAAACAAAGGTTCGTGAATCTTTGCAGGATTATTACTCATCGTCATTACCTCCCTTTGATTTTGTCATAAGCATACCGAGCTGTTCCTTGGTAGCCGTTCTTGCGTCAACGATATCGGAAATCTGACCCGAGCTGATAACAACGATTCTGTCGCAAAGCTCTAAAAGAACGTCCAAATCCTCGCCGACGAAGATAACGGCAACGCCCTTCTCCTTCTGCTCGTTGAGAAGATTATAAATAAGATAGGAAGAGTTAATGTCAAGTCCTCGAACGGGATAAGCCGCCATGAGTACAGTCGGAGAAGCGGCAATTTCACGTCCGACAAGAACCTTCTGAACATTACCGCCCGAAAGTTTGCGAACGGGAGTGTTTGCGCTCGGGGTAACGACCTCAAGCTCATCAATGATTTTTTCGGCAAGATCTCTCGGCTCTTTCTTTTCAAGGAAAGCGGTTTTGCCCTTCTTGTAGCTTCTGAGCATCATATTGTCGACGATATCCATGTTGCCGACAAGTCCCATACCGAGTCTGTCCTCGGGAACGAACGAAAGTCTGATGCCGAGCTCTCTGATCTGAACGGGAGTTTTGTCACGGAGGTTATCCTGCTTACCCGTCTTTGCGTTATTATAAATGATTGAGCCGTGGGTAAGATGACGAAGACCTGCGATAGACTCAAGCAGCTCACGCTGGCCGCTGCCGGCGATACCTGCAATACCGAGGATTTCGCCCGACTTTGCCGTAAACGAAACGTGATTGAGCACCTTAACGCCCTCACGGTTGACATAGCACATGTTGTTGATAAGGAGTCTGTCCTCCTTGTTTTCAACCTCTGTTCTCTCAATATTAAGGTCAATTTTTTTGCCGACCATCATCTCGGTCAGAGCGGATTCGTTTGTCTCGGCGGTAAGGACCGTGCCGATGTATTCGCCCTTTCTGAGGACGGCAACCTTATCCGAAATTTCCATAACCTCATTGAGCTTATGCGTGATTATGATAATCGACTTGTTGTCGTTTCTCATGTTTCTGATAACGTCGAAAAGCTTCTTTGTCTCCTGCGGAGTAAGAACAGCCGTCGGCTCATCAAGAATTAGGATATCTGCGCCCCTGTAAAGCACTTTGACGATTTCAACCGTCTGCTTTTCGGAAACGGACATCTGATAAATCTTCTTGTTGAGGTCAAGCTCAAAGCCGTATTTGTCAAGAATCGCTTGAATCTTTGCTCTTGATTTTTTAAGATTGTATTTGCCGTCATCATAGCCGAGAACGATATTCTCCGTTGCGGAGAAAACATCAACAAGCTTAAAATGCTGATGAATCATACCGATCTTCAAGTCAAAAGCGTCCTTCGGTGATCTGATAACCACCTCTTTACCGTCAACAAAGATCTGACCGTGATCCGGAAAATAAATGCCGGAAATCATGTTCATAAGCGTTGTTTTACCGCTTCCGTTCTCACCGAGGATCGAGAGGATTTCTCCCTTGTTCACGGTAAGATTAACGTCCTTGTTGGCGACAACGGAGCCAAAGGTCTTTGTGATGTTTCTGAGTTCGATTGCAACCTGTGTACTCACTTTATGCCCTCCAATTTTTTATTCTGAAAAATGTGGTAAATATTAATCAACCTGATCGAGGCTTCTCCTTGAGAGAAAGGCTTGGTCAGTCCATATCATTTTTTGATAAAGGAACCAAAACAGACCGCTTTACCGAATTTTTCAAAATAAAATACAAATTATAAAATCAAAGTAAGGCGGAGCGATAAGGCTCCGCCTTGGAATTACGCAAAATGATTAGAACTTAGCGTTGAGGAGATTGATGCCGTCGATCTGTACATCGAAGTACGGAGCCGAACGGAACTCTGACTCGTGGAAGTAACCGTCCTTAACAGCCTCTGTGTCGCCTGTGAAGTTAGCGTCTGTGTCAACGTCTGCCATGTAGCTTGTGAGCTTACCGTTAGCGTCAACCTTAGCATTCTTGTTCTTGTCGGCAGAAACAGTTACTGTGAATGTGCTTGTATCGAATACGTGAAGTGTGCCCTTATCAAGCTGAGCCTTAACCTCATCGATCTTAGCCTGTGTATCCTTAGCGGCAGCCTTGCCGTTTACGTCTGTAAGAACAACAGACTTTGTTGCAAGAGTACCTGTCCAGTCTGTGTCGATTGCCTTACCGTCCTGAGCACACTTAATCATGTACTCGAAGTACGGCTCCCAGTTGATTCTTGATGAAACGATGAATGTGTTCGGGCAAGCTGAGAGTGTGCTTCCGTTGTAAGAAACGTTCGGAACACCTGCTGTCTCACAAGCTGTCGGAGCACCCATTGAGTCGGCGTGCTGGCTGATAAGCTTACAGCCGTTGTTGATGAGCTTTGTTGCAGCTTCCTTCTCAAGAGCCTCATCGTACCATGAACCTGTGAACTGAACATCCATTGTTACTGTCGGGCAAACTGACTTTGCGCCGAGATAGAATGAAGTATAGCCGGAGATAACCTCAGCATATGTGAAAGCGCCGACATAACCCATCTTAGCGTCTTCAGCCTTGAACTTGCCTGCTGCGATCATTTCGTTGAGCTTGAGACCTGCAGCAACACCTGCAAGGTAACGTCCCTCATAGATTGAAGCGAAAGCGTTGTGGTAGTTAGCAAGCTTCTCAGTGTGAGCCTTAGTACCTGTAGCGTGGCAGAACTGAACGTTCGGGAACTCCTTAGCTGCCTTTATCATGAAATCCTCATGACCGAAGCTGTCAGCGAAAATAACTGTGCATCCCTTGTCAACAAGGTCTGCTGCTGCATCGTAGCAAGCGTTCTGCTCGGGAATGTTTGTCTTCTTGAGAATCTCTACGCCCATCTTCTTGCAGGCTTCCTCAGCGCCTGTCATAAAGTTGTTGTCGTAGGTTGAGTTCTCGTCATGCAGGAAAATGAATCCTACCTTGAGCTTCTTTTCAGTGTCGTCGCCGCCGTCCTTCTTGGTGCCGCAAGCTGCGAATGAAAAGACCATTGCGATTGCCATGAGAATTGCGAGAATCTTTTTCATGTGTTCTTCCTCCAAATTTTTAATATATAGCATTTTTTTGCTACCGAAATTATTTGCAGAACGTTATCTTGCCGTCATCGGTCATGGACTCGATTCTTGCCAGCGACTCAACACGAACGCCCTCACTGCGAATGAGATCGCCGCCCTGCTGAAACGCCTTTTCGATAACTATTCCTGCTCCGACAATTTCCGCACCCGCCGAATTGATCAGCTCAATAAGACCGTTGAGCGCACAGCCCTGTGCGAGGAAATCGTCGATGATGAGAATTTTATCCTCCTTATTAAGGAATTCCTGCGAGACGATAACGTCATAGGTCTTGCCGTGGGTAAAGGACTTGATCGGCGTCGAATAAACATCGGCGGCGATATTCTTGCCCAAGGTTTTCTTGGCGAAGACAACAGGAACATGAAAATACTGCGCAGTGATGCAGGCAATTCCTATGCCGGATGCCTCGATCGTAAAGATCTTGTTCACTCCGCAGTCCTTAAAAAGTCTGTAAAATTCCTTGCCGATCTCATTAATCAGCTCTACGTCTACCTGGTGGTTAAGAAAACTGTCAACTTTCAGAACATTGCCCGGAAATACCTTTCCGTCTTTAAGAATTCTTTCTTCAAGAAGCTGCATTTCAAAGCCCTCCAAAATAAAATAAGCAGCAGGAAATAATCCCCACCGCCGAAAGACCGATCAACAACATATTGTATTCAAAGTGCTGTCAATCATCCACCAATAGTGACAGTTACGGCACTGTCGTAGAGACTGCCGAGCCATTCATTCGGCAATATATCGGCAATATATTATTCTCAAATGTCGTCAATGTCTTAACGACAACTATATTTTAACACAATATCAACATTTGTCAACACTATACGACAACAAATCATTATTCTCTTACACGTATGCTTTTTGTCTATTATCAACAATATTTTTATTAAAATTTTATTCACATATTTTTTACATTCCGTAATCCCTATATTTATTGCATTAAATACCGCTGTGTGGTAAAATAAATATATATTTTTTTTAGGAGCAAAACCATGTCACCTTTAATTGAATTGAAAAACGCATACAAAATATATAATCCCGGTGAAAATGAGGTTCGTGCGCTCGACGGAGTAAATTTGGAAATTGACCGGGGCGATTTCGTTGCCATTGTCGGTCACTCCGGCTCGGGCAAATCCACGCTTATGAACATGCTCGGTCTGCTTGATGTCGTAACGAGCGGAACATATATCCTCAACGGCAAGGATGTTTCCGACATGGACGACGACGAGCTGAGCAGTATAAGGAATCTTGAAATCGGCTTCATTTTTCAGGGCTTCAACCTTATTCCGAGCCTTACGGCGCAAGGCAACGTTGAGCTTCCGCTGATATACAGAGGTATGAAAGCCGAGCAAAGGCACGAGCTTTCCGAAGCTGCACTCAAAAGAGTCGGTCTTGAAAAGCGAATGGATCACCTGCCGAACCAGATGTCCGGCGGACAGCAGCAGAGAGTTGCCATTGCACGTGCTCTTGCCGCAAAGCCGCCGCTTATACTCGCCGATGAGCCGACGGGTAATCTTGACTCAAACTCCGGCAAAGAGGTCATGCGCATAATCAATGAGCTTTGGGCCGAGGGCAGAACGATAATCCTCATCACGCATGACGATTCGATTGCCGAAACCGCCCACCGTGTTATTCGCATAAGCGACGGAAAAATCGTTGACGATTATATCAATGAAAATGTTACACCGGAAAATAATCTAAAGTGACGAAACGGTTATTTGCAAGACAGTAAAATGAATATTACCACCCTGTCTTGTCCTGCTCGACCACTTTCTCAGTCAGCTTCGCCATCAAGTATCAAATCCCCTTGCTTCAAGGGGGAAGCTTGAACGTTTCTGCTGACTTAAATGAAATCAAGAAATTTACGTTCTATTCAGCCTCCCCTGATTGTTAGGGTAGCGAAGCGGCGCGACGGTAGTGAATGAACGTCCGGTGGACGTTCAGAGCCGGAG
>OQVR01000061.1_pt1 | contig 35286 bp, 49 predicted proteins | sample 1691521 | NCBI WGS metagenome assembly OQVR01 (sample SAMN03418256, study PRJEB22391) | human gut metagenome | biome: human-gut; feature: organic feature; material: feces | host: Homo sapiens | place: Tanzania | collected 2013-01
GGGGGAAATAAGGGTTGAAAGAAAAAAATGCGGAAACCATATGGAAAGCATACGGCAGATGCAACGACTATAACGACAGCATAAACGAGGGAATCGGACTGCGGGAAACCGTAAAGCAGAACGAAAATTTCTATATCGGTAAACGCTTGCCGATGTAAAATCCCTGAAAAAAGCTGGAAGCCTAAACGAGTAAAAAACATACAAAGGAGTATGAATATGATTGATTTAGTTGGCAACAAATACGGAAGACTTACCGTTATTGAATTTGTAGAGCTTAAAAACCACAAAACCTATTGGAAGTGCATTTGCGATTGCGGACTTACTGTAATTGTGACAGGGAACAACCTGCGAAGCGGAAATACAAAATCCTGTGGTTGTTTACACAGGGAATCCGTTGTTTCTGTTGGCACGGCAAACGCTAAGCACAACGAAAGCCACAACCACAAAACGAGACTTTATGGCATTTGGGCTGGAATGCGGCAGCGCTGCAACAACCCGAATAAAGATGCTTATAAATATTACGGAGGCAAAGGCGTAAAGGTCTGTGAAGAGTGGAATGACTACTCAAAGTTCAAGGAATGGGCTTTATCCAACGGATACAACGATAACCTTTCAATAGACAGAATTGATGCAAACGGTAATTACTGCCCGCTAAATTGTCGGTGGCTTACAATAAGCGAGAACACGGCAAGAGCTAACAAAAATCATACTACTCGCAAGGTAATCAGAGGTGAAGTCAGATAGGAATATCTGACAGCCGCAACGCATAGTGGCAGGGCGAGAACCGCCATCAGCCACCACGAGGCAGGGACACCCGTATGGGTGAAAAGATATGCTGAACTTATGGGAAACCATAAGAAGCAAAGGATAAAAAGCCTTTGCGATAACATAATGAGGCAATGGGAGGGCGTAACCGCGCCGGACATTGACAAGACCACATTCAATGTAATCAAGCGTGTTGTAAATTACCTTATCGCTATGATTATCGCAGACGATATTGCAGTTCAGCTCACTCCCTTTGTGCGAACCGAAAATTCGCAAATTCAGTGCAAAATAATAAAAACAGAGATTGAGCGCATATTTGAAAAGACAAAGACAAAAACGCGCCTGCGCGAGGTTCTTCGCAACTGCGCCGTGGACGGTGACGGCTGTCTGTATGCGTTTTGGGATTTTGCAAACGACGACCCGAAGCTTGAGGTTGTGGACAACACGAAGATGCTTTTCGGCAATCCGTTTGAAAGAGAAGCGGAGGAACAGCCGTACATTATCCTTGTAAAGCGGCACAAGCTGGACATTTTCAAGGAACAGCTTGAATCGGAAGGCATTGAAAAAGCGAAGCTTGACCAGATACACAGCGACGGAGAAACAGAATATTACGGCGAGGATAACGAAGCAACAGGCGACATTGTAACCGAGCTTGTGTATATGTGGAAAGAGAAAGGCACAGTGCACTTTATGCGCACCACAAAGGATGTTGTGCTTAAAGAGGACACCGATACTAAATACAGGCATTATCCCGTTGCGTGGATGAACTGGGACACAATTAAAAACAGCTATCACGGGCAAAGCCCCATCACCGGACTTATTCCGAACCAGATATATGTGAACAAAATGCTTGCGATGTGCCTTGAGCACGAAAAGAAAATGGCTTTTCCGAAGCTGTTTTATGACATGACAAAAATCCGCCAATGGACAAACAAAATCGGGCAGGCAATAGGCGTAGTGGGTGATGTGAACAGCGCGGTTATGGATGTTTCAAAAGCGGCGGATATAAGCGGCGGGGTGATTAACCTTGTTAATCATGTAGTTGATTACACCAAAGACTTTATGGGTGCAAACGACGCCGCCCTTGGTAATGTAAACCCCGAAAACACCTCCGCCATTATCGCCGTGCAGAAAGCGGCGACAGCTCCCCTTGAGCTGCAAAGACAGGCATTCTATCAGTTTGTAGAAGATATTGTACGCGTGCTTATAGAGATGATGAAAGTAAACTACGGCGTGCGCGAGGTTTCTTTCAGTGACGATTACGGAAACGACATTACCACTACATACGACTTTTCGCAGATTCAGTACGACAGAATGCAGCTTAACATCGACATCGGCGGCGGAAGCTATTTCAACGAGATTACGCAGGTTTCCACTATGGACAAGCTGCTGCAAAACGGAATTATCACCGACCCGGTGGCGTACATTGATGCGATACCCGACAAATACATATTCAACAAGCACGCGGTTATGGCGAAGATGAAGCAGGCACAGGCGGCGCAGATGCAGCAGGCTATGGGGTACGGAGCAACAAACCAACAGTATGACCCGCTGAACACCATAGAGCAGGCACAGGAAAGGATAGGTGAACAGATTTGACGGGACAGGAGGTATATAACCTTGCGCTTTCGTTCGTTCCGGAGCTTCAAAGCGAGGTTCCCGACCTTGACGATTACAAGGTGGGCTGGGTAAACCTTGCCATAGCGGAAGCACTTGAAACGGAGAACAGCATAAGAAGATTTTACGGCGAGGAGGAGCTTTTGACAGCTCCGAGGCTTAAAAGCCTTTCCGAAACAATCCCTTATCACGATTCCGTAACGCAAACCGCTCTTGCATACGGAGTTGCGGAGCACGCCTTTGTGGACGACGACAACGACTACCGAAGCAACAAGGCAAGAAGCAAGTTTATTGTTGCGCTGAATGAGGCGGCGAAATACACGATAACCGATATAGTTGACTGCTATTGAGAGGTGATTTTGTGGCAAATAAAAAGAAACCCGAAAACGGAGAAGATTTAATTCGCCAATACCTCAAAGATAAAGCCGCCGGAAGAAGCACTTTTGACGAGAAGTCGGACTTCCAAAAGAGAGCCCGCTCCGGCGAAAGCTTCGGCAAGCCTCACGATTTCGGGCAGGAACAGAAGCCTGCGGTTTCCGAGAAGCCGAAAAGCAAGCCCGAAAGCAAAGCGGAAGACAAGCCTAAAAGCGACTATGCCTCCAAGATAGCCGGATATTACGACGAGTACAACAAAAAACTTGCCGAGGCGAAAAGAGAGAGCGCAAACAAGGACAAGACCCCCACAAAAAGACAGAGCGCAGCCACGGGAAGCGCACTCAGCAGAGCGAGAGAAAGCAAATTATTAAAGTCCGGGCAGGACAACAAGTCCGCCACCGCACAGGGCACAAGAAATCAAATCGGCGAGAATATGGCGAAAATCGCCTCCGGAGACGGAAAGACCAACGCAGACTTGAAGCTGATGGGGCAGATAAACAAGCTCAAGCGTGAGTATCAGTGGGAGGAAGCCGGCAGAAGATACGACGCTCTTTCCGACGAAGAAAAGCGAGAGCTTTACCGCCGGCACAACAGCAGCGCCATTGACAGAGCAAGAATGACTGCCGAGAAACTCAAAGGGGAAACGGCGCAGGAAACCCGCACAAATATAGGCGAGAATATCAAAGACAGATATTACGAGCTTGAGAAAGAGTTGAGCGACCCGACCAAAGGCGGAGAATACGCCTTTGTAAACAGAGTGCGCAGTGCCGCAGGCGAAGCGACAGAAAATATCGGAAAATGGCTTTACGACAGCTTCGGTTATGAGCCGGGCAAAGAGGTTTACGAAAAGGGCGAAGCAAGAAAAATCGGAGAAATTGCAAGCAGGCAGTTTGCGAACGAAATGGCGACAAACCCCACAAAATCGTACCAAACCGCTGTTCAGGTAAGCGACAGCATAGCAAATATGCTTTCGTACAAAATAGCGACCGGTCCGATTTCGCTGTTTGCGGGTTCTATCGTAAGTGAAGCGGCATTTGAAAAAGGACTTGCGGCAGGGGTTAATAACGGTTTATCACTTGATAAGGCGGCGGAAGAAGCTGCGAAAGTAGCGGTCGAAAAAGGTTCACACGCGGCAAACAGCATATTCAGCGGCGGAATGGCGTTCGGAACATTCGGCGATACATATAATCAGAGCAGAGCCGAAGGGCAGGGAAAGCTTGAAAGCACAATAAGAGCAACCGCGGCAGGTGCAATATCGTATATCACAGAAGCCATGGGCGGTATCGGCGGAGCGAAAAGCCCGCTGAACAAGCTTGAAAGTGCGGCAAAGCAAAGATGGATTACAAATCTCCTTTACAACGCTTTTGAAGAGGGCGGAGAGGAACTTGTCGAATACTCGCTTAACTATCTTGCTCAAGGCGTTATCGACCTTGCAGCACAGGGAAAATGGAATCAGGTTTACGACATAAATGTAGCGTTAGACAACGCCAAAACCGGATTTTGGAGCGGCGGTATATTCGGATTAGGAAATGTGGCGCTTTCCGGAGGGCAACAAGTTGTAAACAGGCTCGGCAACAACACCTATACCGGTAACGCAGAAGTTGACGCAAAGCTCGACCGTTCAAAAACCGAACTGCTTGACACCTTAAAAACCGGTTATCAAGCGTCGCAAGACCCTGTTGTTAAGGCGAAGGTTGAATCGCAGCTTGATGCAACGATTCCCGACACTATTCAGCAAGCCCCCACAAGCCCCGCAGAGAGCGTTTCTTCCGAGGCGGGAAATGTGCAGGCAAAAGCTCAAACACAGCAGGAAGCCCCCGCACAGGCGGAGCAGAAAGCCCCGAAAAAGAAGCCTTCCAAAAAGGAAGCAAAGCACGAGGAAATGCTTGACCAGCTTGATGTGAGAGCGGCGGAGAAAAAGGCTGCACAGGAAGCCGCCGCACGGCAGGAAGCCGAAACCACCGCACAGCCCAAGCAGGAAGCGCCACAGCAGGCTCAAAAGCCCGCAGAGGTAAAGAGTGAGGCTGAAACAAAAGCCCCGCAGAAAGCCCCACAGCAGGGCGCACAGCTCAAAGCGGACAGAGACACGGTAAAACGTGCGTACAAGGATTTCAGCAATACCAGTATGAAGCAATCAAGGTTTGAAGCCTTGTACAACGAAGCGTACAACGCAGAGAGCTTTGAAGCCTTTACGAAGAAGCACCCGAGCTTCGGCGAAAAGCTGAAAGGCGCTATGCAGAAAGCCTTTGAAAACGGGCAGAGAGCAAGGGAAGGAGCGAACGCCAAGGCATTTTCCGATAACGGGATGATTATGAACGAGGACGACGCTTTTTTGCTTAACAGCCGTAAGAATGTCGATTCGCTTATTGCAAGGTACAAAGAGGAAGCCGACAGCGGTATGTACTGGGATGAAGCGGACAACGGCGATGCCGTGCAGCTTCGGCTTGATGAAAGCGAAATTGCGGCACGCAGGGAGGCTGTAAAGAAGCTTGAAGCGTACCGCGATGAGAACTTTTCTCAGAAAACAGAGCAGAAAACCGAAAAGCAAGCCCCGAAGCAGGAAAAGTCCGATAAAAAGCCTGCGAGCACGGAAAAAAAGCTTGAAAAGACCATACAGACCCTTGAAAACTATAAAAAGCACCTTGAAAACGGCGATATGGCAAAGCTTGAGCAGAAAAACCCCGACAGATACAGCGAAATGATGTATAAGCTTGAGCGAATGACCGCCGATGAGAACGGCAGCGACTACTTCGGTGACGCGGATGAAGTTTCCGTGCTCATTGATAAATACAAGGAAAAGCTTGAGCTTGCTCGTGCTCAAAACGGTGCTCAAACCAAAAATGTCCGTGCTCAAACGGAAAATGTCGGTGCTCAAACCGAAGTAAAAGCCGAAAAACCCGATGCTCAAGCCAAAAAGAGCGGTGCTCAAAAAAGAAATGTTGACAACAGCCAAAAATTCGGGTATAATAGAAGCAGCCAATATGCAACGGTTGCGCCGTATTATAACACAGAGGTTACCGCCGAGAACAAACAGCAGGTAAAGGAAGCTGTGAACAAGGTTTTTACGGACAATGCGAAAAACACGGCTAAAATACTCGGAATTAAGCTTAAGGGTGAAACAAGCAATATGGGCGGGTTCACTTTCTCCGAAGGAGAAGCTGCCGGACAGCAGGTTCACGAAATAAGCTACAGCTTCGAGTTCGAAAACGCAACACCGGAGCAGGCACAGCTTTTTGCAAGCCTTATGGCTGAAAACGGCTATGAGCAGCAGGAAGCGGCGATTCAAAAGCGATATGTCGATAATATCGATGAAGGTAACGCTTATGAATATACCATAAGATACCGCAATATGGACGAGTTTGCCGTTGCAAAAGCCCTTGAAAAAGCAGGAATTACCGATTACACAATAGATACGACAAACGGAATTATCCAAATTCTCGAATTTGACACTGAGAAAAACACTGATGTTTTACATCTTGTAGACACACTGCTTGCAGATGGAAAGGAGAATTTTTATGATGTCAACAACAAACCAATCCAAAGCGAATACTTGGATGAGAAAACGCGAGCAGGAATTTATCGCTCGTGGCTGGAAAGTGAGTTACGGGACGGGGAGCGGCGTAATCATATCTCCGAAGCTCTGCGAAAAGTTGAAAAACGAATCGCAGAAAACGAAAGAGTAAAAACAGAAAACAAAGCGAAAGCCGATGCGGAAAGCAGCGGCTTTTTTGATGCTCAAAAAAACGCTGCGAAAGCGCAGCAAAACGAATATTCCCCCGAATATCAAAACGGAGCGGAGCACCCGGAGACGGTCGGCGCAATGGAGAGCGACAGGCAGAACATCACGAGAGCCATTAACGAGAACGGAGCGCTTCCGCAGAAGAAAAAGCCTTTTTCCGATTTCGACAGATACAAGGCGGACAACGATATTCCGGGCGGTGAAAGAGCCGCACTTGCAAGGAAGATAAACGACCCTGTACTCGGTGAAATCACCGTTGCGCAGAACATAGCGAACCTTGCGAAGGACGGCGCAAAGTTCATTGAGCAGGACGGCAAATATTACGCACAGAACAAGGAAAGCTCCGTAAGGGTTTCCAAATCCGCGTACAACTACGGCAAGTGGCTTAACGACAACGGCGTGCATTACACCCTGAACCAAAACGCAGAAGTGCCGAAGAAGATAAACGGCAGATATGTTTCTAAATCCGTAACTACCTTTATCGCTTCAAGAGGCGGCACAGATGCTATGGTGGAATCGATTGTGGCGGGCATTGAAAGGGGTCAAGAGGGATTTACCTATGAGAGAAAGACCCATTCCCACGACATTCAATATGCTATGGACACCATTCGCGAAAAAGGATTTGACGGAGCGGTTGAGTTCTTCGAAGAAATGGCGAACGGTGACCACAGGTTCACCGTTGAATTAAGCGCTCTCGGTACAATGCTTTCAAAAATCGCAGAGGATGCATATGTGGACAGCAAGTACAAAAACAAAGATGCTCACGAACTTGCCGTTCAAATAGGGGTGTGGATGGGAAGCCAAGCAACCAATGCCGGACAGGTTTCCGAAAGTATGAAGATAATGCGGGAAATTGTTGAAAACAGCAGCGAGATGTATTATGAGCGCCTTGTTGAAAGCTTGCAGGAGAAATATAAAAAGCGGCTCAAGGGCAAGGAAATTACTCTTGACGCGGAACTTCTCCGTAAGGTTGCCGAAACGGCGGGAACAAAGGAATATACTAAGTGGGCTGACAAGCTCAACGCCAGTATTGCAAACCAAATTCCTTCGTCGTGGGGTGAAAAAGTAACGGCGTGGGCGTATTTCTGTATGCTTTCTTCGGGCAGAACGCATATGAAAAATATTATTTCAAATGCGGCAATGTACACAATGGTCGTTCAAAAAAATCTTTGGCTTTCCGCATTCGAAAGAATTTACAAGAAAAAACACCCGGAATATATGCTCACAACGTCCGGCTTTAAGATGAGTAAGGAATCAAGGAAATCTGCAAAAGAAGTCCTTAAAAAAATGGATTTAGGCACTGACAAATACAATAGTGAAGCTGGATTCCTTAAAGACAACAAGACAAACACTATGCAAGGCAACGGAAAGTGGAGCAAGCTCAATATTCCCGGATGGGTAGCTGACCGTCTTTCCGGCATAACAACAAACGCACTTTCTGCTGAGGACGCAGTTGCTAAGAAAATGCTGGTTATGAATCGCATTTCACAGGTTGCGGAAGCTAACCACTGGTCGCCGGAGTTCCTTAATGATACGGCAAACCCGGAGGCAATAAAAGCTTGGAATACAATGGCGGATATTGGGCTTGAAGAAGCGATGAAAGGCACTTTCAACAACCCAAACGCAATAGTTCCGGTTATAACCGCATACAAAAACATGAAGGTTACAGACGGAGTAAGCAGAGTAGCAAAAGCGGCAGTTGGTGCTTTTATCGAATTAAATGCAAGATTCAAAAATGTTCCTGCGAACGTTGCAGCTACGGCAGCCAGATACAGCCCCGCAGGACTTCTTGTGAACCTTGCGTATGATTATAAACTTGTGCGTGAGGGCACGCTCGATGCAAGAACGGCACTTGAAAACTCGGCAAAAGGTATGACCGGAACAACGGTTTCGCTTGGCGCAATGCTGCTTTCCTATCTCGGACTTTTAACCGTAGGACGCGATGCAGATGAGGACAAACCCATTGACGAAAAAGAAGATACTACGATGTATCTTAAAATTCCGGACAAAAAAAACGGCGATTTGTATATTGCTATCGACTGGATAGATTCTGTTGCAATGCAATTTCGCTTTGGTGTTGAATTAAAAAATCTGCTTGATGACATAGGAAGAGCGACAAAAGGAGAGGAAACCTTCGATGCTTGGGGAAGTTTAGTAGGTCTTTGTACCAGAAGTATGGATACATTTACAAACCTCGGTATGATGGAATCCCTCAAGAATCTGCTTCTTAACAAATCAGGAGCTGATGATGCAAGCGATTTGTTTAGCAATAGTTTAGCTAACTTCGCAAACCAGCTTGTTCCCCGAATTGTTACAGACATCAGGCAGGCTCTTGACAAAGAAAAACGCAACACATACTACAAAGAAAGCACCGATGAATATCCTAAGTGGCTGCAAATTATCACCTCGGTTGTTCCACAGTCTACGGTAAATCAGTTCCGAGCTGCATACGGCGACAGAAGCGAGCTTCCCGCAAGGCTTGATGAATGGGGCAACCCTATTGTTGAGCAAAACCCCGTTAAGCGAGCAATAGAAAGCTTGATTATGCCCGCAAAAACATACCGTGCAAACGACGATAAGGTTCAGCAGATGCTTGACCAGCTTGACGCAAAAACCGATAAGAATGTGTTCCCTCCTGATTATCCGAAATTTATCACGGTAAACGGCGAAAAGGTAAACCTTTCCGGCAAGGAATATGAGGAAGTGGCAAGGAAAATCGGCAAGGAGAGATACAAGCTGCTTGACGAATTGCGAAAGGACAAAGAGTTTCAGAAGCTTTCCCCCGATAAAAAAGCCGAACTTATACAGGACTGCTACAACATTGCGAACGAAATGGCGAAGTACGGCTTTGACGACGACTATTCCATAAGCAAGATTACACAGGATGTTCAGGACGCCAAAAAAGAAAAGCTCTCTATTCCGAAGTATCTTCGCGCCAAGCAGGCGTATGACAATATGTCCGAGTACGAAAAAGACGGCGTAAAAATATCAAGGTCTTATCAGTTTGCGGATTATCTTATGAAAGACACAAGCACCACCGTTGAGGAAGATATAAAGCTTATCGAGCTTATCGAACGCAAAAAGGACGGAAACGAATATAAATCGCCGTTTGAAAATATCCGCAAAGTGCCGAACACTTCGGACAAGGAAATGCTTTCTCTTTATGTTGCTTTTAACGACCAAGCTGACAAGGAAGAAGATTTGCAAAGCTATATGCTTGAATACGGCTACAATTCCGAACAGGCTCTTGCAAGGTATAACGTCGGCAAAGGCTCAAAGGCTACATACGATTCACTCGGTCCCACGCAAAAGAAGAAAGCGGACAAGCTGCTTGCCGCCGCAAATAAAGGCAAGACGGCAAACGAGTGGAACGAGGAGAAAATCGCCCTTGCGGCAAGCGCCGTTACATCCGTAGGAAGCTTCGGCACGAAGAAAACCCTGAAATCCTATATTGCTATGCTTGCCGCTGTGGGCTTTACCGAAAGCGAAGCAAAAGAATTTTACAAATATTATGCGTAAAGGAGAGATAATATGCTGCACGCACCAAATTACAATTCTGAGCCGATGAGAATAGGCGACCTTAAAGGGTATCACCTCGGAACAGAAAACGGCAGGGAATATTACGAGGCGACCGACGGACGGAAATTCAGTTTTCCGTCCGTTGACATCAGCAAGATAACCTTTGAGGACGAGCAGAAAGAAGTCCTTAAAAAACCTTCCGAAAAAGAGGAAAAGAAGCTTGCGACAAAGAGAGGTAAAAAGAAATGAACGAAGCTATCACGGTGGCATTTATCACTGCCGCGGCAACAATCATTGTGCAGATTATCGTAAGCCTGACTACGCGCGCGGAGGTTAAAAAAGGGCAGGCGGTTTTCAACGCCGTAACCGAAGAAAAATTCAAAAATATTGAGGATAAATTCGATACGGTAAACAAAAAGCTTGAGCTTCATAACGGGTATGCGGAAAAATTTCCGAGAATTGAAGCAAAGCTTGAGTTACTTGAAGGCGGGATAAACGAGGTGAGAGCAAAACTGGGATGAATATAAAGATTACTTCGGGGAAAACAGAGTTTTCCAAAAAGATTTTGTATGTGGCGGCGATAGTAAATATCGCCGTCATTATTTTTACCTGTTTTATGGTTTTGAGAACCGAAAACCTTGAACCGCTTATATACCTTATTCCGTCCACGGCGGCGGAAGCTGCCACGGGAACGGCTTTTTATTACAACAAGGCAAAGGCGGAAAACAAAATAAAGATTGAACAAAAATACGGTGTAAAAGGAGATATTGACGACAATGATTGATATTACAGAGGTAATAAAGTACGCTATTCTTTTAGTTTTTGCGGTTTGCGCAACATTTGTGATTCCCTACATCAAGGCAAAAATCGGTGACGAGAAGTTTGCGAAGCTCCAAACTTGGGTGAAAGCAGGCGTGCAGGCTGCGGAGATGCTTTTCAAAGAAACCGGAATGGGCGCGGCAAAGAAAGAGTATGTAATTGAGTTTCTGAAACAGAAAGGCTATACCCTTGATGCAGAAACCATCAGCAACCTTATTGAGAGTGCCGTTTGGGAGCTTAAAAAGGGGGCTTGACAATGCAGCGCCTTGTTTTGCCTATAAACACTTTCAAGCCCACGGCGGGATATAAGAACAAAAAATATCTAAGCTATTGGAAATTCAACCACTTCGGTATTGACTGCGTGGGAAGCGATACGGTTTACTCTCTCGGAAACGGTGTTGTAATGGCTGCCGGATGCGACGGCAAAAACGGCAAAACCACCGGAGCGACAAGCGGATGCGGCTATGTGGCGATTGTAGTGTATAAAGACTGCGAGAGCAACAAGACCGGGAAAGCCTCCGACCTTACCGTAACATATATGCACCTGCGCGAAATGCCTAAAGTAAAAGCGGGACAGACTGTGACCAAGGACACCGTTATCGGCTATATGGGAAACACCGGAGCAAAGACCACCGGAAAGCACCTGCACCTGCAAATGGACAAGGACACCCGCTTTTGGCAGTATTGCTCCGGACTTAAAAAGAGAAATTACGGCATTTTTAAGTTCGCCAAGGGCGGAAATATTGACAGCACCGTGAACCCTTGTAATTATCTTTGGTGCGATTACAACCAACGGATAATTACAAGGTTCTCCGAATGGTACGAAAAAGCGGACTTTGACAGAATACCGAAAGCAAAGACCATAGCAGAAAAACCGAAAACAGAGCCTGAGAAAGATAACATCTATTCGGGCGGAGTTATCCACATAACAGCAAGATAAAAGTTTTTTGGCGCTTCCGGCTTGCAGAATGGAGCGCACAAAATGTTATCGGAGAACAAAAGAAACAAAGATATAATAAAAAGTGTGTGCTCGAAAGCAAAGCTGCGGGAATACATCAGCGAGTGCAGCTTTGACAATGAGCACGATGCGGAAATCCTAAACTTGATATATCTAAAAAACAAAGATTTTAGCTATGTCGCAGATGTGATAGGGCTTTCCTACGGCTGGACTGTTGCCCGCCACAGCTACGCCGCAAAGCGGCTTGCGAACCTGATAAACACATTATAATTACCTGAAAAAGACCTGAAAAGCGCCCCCTTGAAATGTGGTATGATTAAACCGCAGACAAGAGGGCGCTTTTTTACTGCAATAATTAAATAATTAAAGGAGGTACTTTTATGGAGTACGCAAGCAAAGGCATTGCAAATGCAGGACTTGCCACAGGTATTGTCGGTAGCGCGATTTCCGGCGTAATGGCACTCGGCGGACTTGTTGGCGGCGGCAGAATGGCAGCAGCGGCAGACAGTGAACACCTTGTGAGCCGTTATGAGCTGGAGCTCATTCAGGAGAACGCCGTCCTCAAGGCACAGGCGGATGTTGACAAAAAGCTCGTTGAGGTTTATAACTCTATCAACGACAAGGCAAATTCCATTCGGGAAAGCTTTAACGCTTTTGAGAAGGAGCAGCTTGTTTACAACGGAGTAAACACCGCGACTATCGGCTGTATTCAAAATCAGGTCAACGCTCTTATGGGTATGACTAAGCTTGTTATCCCGAACAGCTCCGTTTGTCCCGGCTGGGGCAACGCGACCGTAACCGTGTCCCCCGGTACAACCACCGCTTAATAAAAAGGGGCGGCAACCGCCGCCCCGAAAGCTTATTCGGAGGTATAAAGTATGGCAAACATAGAGCAGATAAAACGCGGAGTGGCGGAATATGTCAAGAACGATGTGCTTCCGCACCTCCCCACAGCTAAACAAATAGGCGTGAGTATTTACATTGCGCTTGTAACGGATAACGCTTCGGCGGCTGTCGCAAAACTTAAAGACAATCCCGCTTTTGAGGTAACAGGGATTTTTCAAGGCGATGAGATAGATATTGACAAGCTTTACAGTGTGGCGAAGCCGCAGTTTGAGCATAAGCAGACAATCGAGATACCGTTTGTCGGAGAGCTTACCTTTGACGGCGGAGACATTGATAAGCTTTATAACTATATAAAGGAGGGCTGATTGTGGACAAAAGGTTGATAAAAGAAAGCATTGAATGTGCAAAAAAGAGTGCCGAGAGGTACAGACACCTTGCGGAAAATATGCAGGGCGAAGGCTGTCACCGAATAATCGAAGATATGGAAAAGGACGCAAGACAGCACGCAGAGTGCCTTGCGGAAATTCTTGATGAAGAACCCGGCGAAAAGCTTTCCGATTGGGAAATTAACCGCTGGAACGAAATAATGGAGAACGAGGACGGCAGTGTTGGCGGGCATTGGAGCCTTATGCAGACAAACACCTATGCGGACAATATCGGAGTGCGCTTCGAGCACATAACACCCAAGGAATGGAATGTTACAATGAATATGATGTATTCCGACTATTGCCGTGTGGCGAACAAATACGGTTCGGGAATGTCCGACTTTTACGCATATATGGCTAAAGCGTTTTTGTTTGATAAAGACGCACCGTCACCCAAAGAAAAGCTTGCAGCATATTATCACAGCATAGCAGAAAAATAAAAAGAGCCGGAGAAGAAAACTTTCAGCTCTTTTTGTCTGAATTTCGTGTCATATTTCGTGTCATATGTTTTCATTTTTTAGCTTTAATTGAGGGTAATTTTTTTACTTTTCAAAGTAATGATATTATAGCTATTTTCCGCTTAGTTATGCGGCTTAATCGGGTTTTTCTGCATAACTAAGCCATCCGCTAAAAAAGCTTAGAAACAGGTTCGAGTCCTATTGTCCCCACCATAACTAAGCCGTTTTTTGAACTTCGTGTCATATTTCGTGGCAGAAAGTAAACGGCAAAAGAGCCGGAGAGAAATTCTCCGGCTCTTTTTTATTCTGTCAATGAAGAAAATTTTGCAGTAACTTTGCTCGTAGCATCGTCTGTTGCTTCCGGCAATGTGTGAGTATAAATTTTTTGCAGGGTAGAAATTGACGACCATCCGCCGCGCTGCATTATGTACTTATCCGGCACGCCCTGAGCGTGGAGAAAGGTTGCTCCGTAATGTCGGAGGTCGTGGAAGCGGCAGGGAATATCAAGCTCATTTGTGACCTTCGCAAAAAGGCGGGTTATGTGGTCTGGGGAATGAGATATTTTGTGCGTAAACTCTTTCAAAAGCTCCGGCGGCATTTCGACCGTGCGATTGCTTCCGTAAGTTTTTGTACCCTTGAGTTCCCACTGTTCGTTTTCGTCGCGCACGATTGCTTTATTTATTCTTATAAAGCGCCCGTCGATAATATCTGTTGCAGGGTCAAGAGCGCATATTTCACTTCTGCGGGCGGGAATAAATATTGCAAGGCGGATTGCCATACCGAGGTCTGTACCCTTTGTAGCTTTAAGCAGGCGCTTTACATCGGCATCTGTAAGCACATAAGGTTCAAACTTTTTCGGCTGCGGCAAGGATATTTTTAACGGAGTATCGCAAAACATTTTACGCGCCGATGTAAACAGGCTGTAAGCGTTTTTCACGGTCTTTGAAGCGACCTTTACGCTTAACACATTCACCCATTTTTGCACAGCTTCCGTCGTGAGATTACATATAGGATAATCGTTTATATCTTCAAAATATATGTTTTTTATACGCTCGTAGCAAAGACGGGTTGACGGTGAAAGAACGGCGCTTTTTGCTTCGCAGTATCTTTCAAGAGCTTCGGCGACGGTTATTGCTTCACCCGCCGGGCGGCGGTGTGTGGCGAGGTATTCGTTCGCCTTGTCCTTTGCTTCACGCCCGGTTTTGGCTGTAAAGCTTTTATACTTCTTTTCTGCGGGCACATACACCCGCACTCTTTTACTGCCGGACGGCAGAGTTTCCACTTTCATTTGATTTAGTCCTCCTTGTGATAACGAACAAATGTTTTTTAGAAAAATAATGCTTAATATCTGACCCAACCCGAACCGGGAAGAACAACATCAAGCGCTACAAAGATAAGCAGAAACGCCACTATGGCACAGGCGAAGATTAAAACGCGCTTAAACTGTCTGCGTTCGTGGGCTATGTCCTCGTGGCACTGGTCGATTAGCTCGTCACGGTAGTTTATTTCGTGAGAGATTCCGGCGATTACATCGAGGGAGCCGCCCATTACGGAAACAAGCCTTGCAACGGTGGCAAAGGACGGGTCGGTTGTTTCGCCCGTTAAGATACGGCTGAAAGTGCTTTCCGACACATCGGCACGCCGTGCAATCTCTTTTGCGGTGAGATTTGCGGCTGTTTTTAAGGTTGATAAATCTTCCGATAACACAGAAATACCCCCTATTCCAATATTTCAATTTTTACTTACAAAAATTGTACAAAAAACAACGCAATTCCAAATTTGCCGATTGCATTGCATTGCGGTTTGTTGTAGGCTTTAATTGCAAGCCGGAACACCGGACAAGCCGCCGAAAATATCTTCCGCAGCCGGGGCGGCGATTTACGGCACGGACGCCCGGAGAGGGCAGACAGGAGGATATTATGATTAAAACAACTATTACAAAGGAAGAAAAAGCCGTGCTTGAAGCGTTCCGCAAATCGAAGCGGAAAGCGGAGTTTATAAAAGCGCTTAATCTTCTTTCAGAATTTCCAAGGCAAGACTGCGGCGTTTGTCCGAAGGAGCGGCACGCCAAAGCCTGAGCATTTCATATTCTTCATCCGTAAGCTCTTCCGAAAGGGAGGGCTTTTCTTTTATGTCTGTTTCTCCACAGAGATATTCAGGCGTAGTGCCGAGAATTTCAGCAATCTGAGCGAGGCGGTCGGGAGAAATGGACGAATTTCCAGACTTAACATCGGCAAAGAACTGTCTTCTTGCTCCTATTTTAGCACAAATAAATGAAAGTGTTATTCCTTTTTCTTTTGATATTGCAGAGATTTTTTTTGCAATTTCTTGATTCGATATATCTTTCTCGTTATCGGTTCTTCCGATAAGGTAATCGACGGACACATCAAAATAATCGGCAAGCTTTTGAAGCTTTTCGTCGTTTGGGCGGCTAACTCCATTAAGCCAGTTTGCTATTGTTGAATTTGAAACACCTATTTCTTTTGCCAAACGATAATTGGAGATGTTTTTTTCTGTCATTAGTTTTTTCAAAATTTTGTTGAACACAAAAAACACCTCCAAAAATTATTCCAATAAATTTGAATATTCCTATTGACTATTCCAAATTGTTGGAGTATAATATGCTTACAGGGCAAAAAAGCGCAAAGAAAATACAGGGCAAATGAAAAAGATTTACCCGAAAGCACTATTAAGCTGACTAACAATTACAATATAGTGCATTTACGCCGATTTGTCAAGGAAAACAAACAAGGAGGTGAGAAAATGGACAAGCTTGAGCTTGAAATCGCAATGAAAAGAAAAGGAATGAATGTGGTTTCTCTCGCTAAAATCATCGGAATAAGCCGCGCCGCTCTTTACAAAAAAATAAACGGAAAAAGTGAATTTACACGGAGCGAAATTCAGCGAATAGTTGAAGCGTTGGGACTGGATTCACCGATGGGAATCTTTTTTACCTAAATAAAAATCTTTGCCGCTATCAACAAAGATTTTTATCCGCTCATTTTTTTACTCGAATCGTGCAGCTTTTGCCTTTGACCGTACATCAAAGCGAACAAACCGAGAGACTTACCGAATGGTATCTTCGTTGCGGCTGGTTTGCCGCGTAAATCGCCCGGCAGTTCCTTTTGCAAAAGCATAAAAGATAGCTTTTATTTCTTCCGACGGCTTTCACTTTAGCGGTGAACTTCCGCCCAATTACCCGGTATCAGCGTTTAATCGAGAACCGGAAGCTCAAAAGTGCTTTCAACACATCATCGCCTCCTATAGGTAATTTCACTCTAATTTTAGCATACGGAAGAATTACTTTCAAGCATTTTTGCACGATTTTTGAGAAAAAAATCTAAATAACAAACAAGGAGGACGAAAAATGAAAGGTTACAAGGCATTTGACAAAGGCTTGGTGTGCCGCGGGAAACAGTACGCGGAGAACACGGTCTTTGAGGAGGACAAAGCGGTTATTTGCAAAAAAGGTATGCACTTTTGCGCAGAGCCGATGGATGTGTTTGATTATTACCCGCCGGAGAGCGAGTTCGCCGAGGTGGAAGCGCCGGACGAAGCAGTGACCGACGATAACAGGAAGTATGTGACGAAAAAGCTTAAAGTCGGGTCGAAGATGAGCTTGAAAGAACTTATAAGCGCACAGGTCGAAATTGATTTTACAAAGGCAAAAGAGGAGGGCAACGGCAGTTACGCACAGGGTGACGAGGGTCACGCCGTCGCACAGGGTAACAGGGGTCACGCCGCCGCACAGGGTTACTATGGTCACGCCTCTGTGGGCGGTAAAGATGCGATTGCCGCCGCCTTTGGCATAGAGGGCAAAGCTAAAGCCTGCCTCGGTTCGTGGATAATGCTTGCCGAGTGGGTGTTTATGGGCGACGGCTGGCACATCAAGACCGTAAAAACCGCCAAAATCGACGGCGAAAAGCTGAAAGCGGACACTTGGTATATGCTTAAGAACGGTGAGTTTGAGGAGGTAGAGGAATGAAGATTAAAAATGTTACGGCGGCGGACAGATTTCGTGCTGTCTGCCAAAGACAAGGCGAGCTTATCGGAATGCAGGAGAAAGACATTGCACAATATTTCGGCGTAACGGCGGCGACAATATGTGCGTGGCTTAAAAGCCCGGAGATTATGTCAATAGGGAGATTCCGCAAGCTTTGCGGGCTGCTTAAAATTACGGATGATGAGATTTTGGAGGTGATTAAGGGATGAACACGAAAATCAGTGATGCGGAATTTTACGCTGCGTGGGAAGACTTAGGCTATATCTGCCACGCGCTGAATATGTGCAAAAAATATTACGACAGAAAAAAGCGTGCCGAAGAGGACGAAGAATCTCTGCGCAGTTGCGACCCCGACAAAGCAGTTAGGAGTGAGGACGATGATTAAATTCAGACCGCTTGAAGCGGAAGAGATTGACTGCCGCATAGGGAGTGTGGCAAAGGACGGAAGCTGGGTAACGCTTTTGCTCTATAAAGACGCACGGTGCGATATGAACATCCTTGACGAGACCGTAGGCGCGGAGAATTGGAGCAGAGAGCATTATCAAGTTAAAAACAAGGATTTTTGCCGTGTGGGCATAAATGTGAATTTCGATAAGTTGGAGCTTGAGCCGAGGTGGGTGTATAAAAGCGACTGCGGAAGCGAGAGCTACACCGAAGCGGAGAAGGGCGAAGCTTCGGACGCCTTTAAGAGAGCGGGCTTTTGCTGGGGCATAGGTCGAGAGCTGTACACCTCCCCATTTATCTTTATTCCGATTAAGCGTAAGCTGCCGAACGGACAGGAGCAGGAGACATACGAGCTTGACAAAAACGGAAAGCCTAAAGCGAGCTTTAGGGTCACATTTATGGGCGTAAAAAACGGAAAGATAACCGAGCTTAATATCGAAAACGACAAAAAAAGAGCGACGGTCTTTTATTGGAAAGCAAAGGAGGATAGAGAATGAAGACATACAAGCATTTTACGGCGCTGATTAACTACAAAATGGCGCTGGCGAAGATGAGAAACGAGGACGCGGCAAAAGCCTTTGGAATGTGCGAATCGACTTGGACAAAGAAAAAAATCAACCCGCAGAAAATGACACTTTCCGAAGTGATAGCCGTTTTCGATGCGTTCCATTTCTCTGATGATGAAAGAAGGTCGGCGCTGTACGATGGTTGAGTTTGACTTTGACGGCGCAAAAATCACCACAGGCGAACAGGGAAACTGGTTACATCTGCGGATACCGTTTCCGAGCAGAGTTACGGTGCGGAGCTTTATAGACACCTTTAACACCGCCAAGGAGGGAACAAGGTTCTGCGCCGCAATAAAAGAAAAGAAAGAAAAGCGCACCCTTGACCAAAACGCGTATATGTGGGTGCTGATAGGACAGCTTGCGGCGAAAATATCAATGCCCGGCGCCCCGGTTTCTCCGGCGGAGGTTTACCGGGAGCTTATCCGAGATGTGGGCGGAAATTACTATGTGGGCTGCTTTAAGGCAGACCAAGCGGAGGCGGTTAAAAAGGACTGGGAGAGCCACGGCGTGGGCTGGGTGGTTGACAGCATAGGAGAGAGCAAGGTTCCCGGATGCGTAAACCTACGGCTGTTTTACGGCAGCAGTCACTACGACACGGCGACAATGAGCCGCCTTATAGATGTAGTTATCCGCGAATGCGAAACGCAGGGAATACAGACGGAAACAAAAGACGAGATTTTGAAAAGAGGTTTTGAAAGTGTACGGACTGAATCAGAGAGTTAAAAACATAGGCAAAGACAACACCCACTATGGGCAGGAGGGAATTATCACCGCAAGGGTTTGTGCGGACGATAAGACCGGGCTTTACGGCGTGCGCTGGGCGGACGAGAGCGAAACCTTTGTGCTGTCAAAGGACATCGAAAGGGTTTACTGGACGGGATATATCTACATAACCAAAAGCAGCGATAAAAACTTTCCGCCGGAGTGTGTTTTTCATTGCATAAACGGCAGGCTTTACGGCAAAAGCGGCAAGGCGGGGTGCTACCGCTTCGAAAACTTTGACGAAATCTGCATACGGCTTTCGGGCAGTTACATTTATGCAAAAGAGGTAAAGGGGCTTTATGACGAGCACACAGGCAAAACAAAGCGGGGTGAAGACCGTGACGCAGGTCGAGAGGATTATTGAGTACATAAAGCGCTACGGAAGCATAACGCCGCTTGACGCGCTTAAAGAGTTCGGCTGTATGCGCCTTGCAAGCCGCATGTGCGACATCAAGGCAATGGGCTACGGCATTGTGCGTGAATTTGAGCACTCAAAAAACCGAAGCGGCGAGCCTGTAAAATATGCGAGATACCGCTTTGCGGAGGACACGGATAAGGCGTGCGAGATACCGATTCGCGGAGGAAACCGATGAAGGGTAACTGCGATTTATGCGGCAAGTACGGTTATCTTGAACTCCATCATATTTTCGGTGGGGCTAACCGGAGCCTTTCGGAGAAATACGGGCTTGTGGTGAACCTCTGTCACGAGTGCCACAACGAGCCCCCGGAGGGCGTACACTTTAACGCAAAGAAGATGCTTGCACTGCGTAAATGGGCGCAAAAACAGGCTATGGAGCACTACGGCTGGGACGAAGCCGAATTTATCAGGATTTTCGGGAGGAGCTATCTATGAACAGAGTTTATTTAATCGGGCGGCTGTGTGCAGACCCGGAGCTTAAAATGACAAACAGCGGAAAGAGCGTTACCACATTCACCATTGCCGTGAACAGACAAGGGCAAAAGTCAGAAAGCGATTTCCTTGACTGTGTGGCGTGGGAGAAAACTGCGGATTTTATCTGCAAGTATTTTCAAAAGGGTTCGCCGCTTGTGATTGAGGGAACTATACAAACCCGCACATACGAGGACAAAAACGGTCAAAAGCGCAAAGCCGTTGAAATCAACGTTAAGAATGTGGAGTTTGTCCCGAAGAACGCAGGAGCGAACGCAGAGGGGCAGGAAGCGAGTTTCGGCGCAAGGGCTGATGTTTTAACGCCCGCAGAGGGAAACGCTGTACAGAGCCGCACAGTGGCGTATGGGAATGCCGAGGACTTTACGGAAGTATACGACGAGGATATTCCGTTTTGATGAAAAGGAGTGTGAAGCATGGAGAAACAAAAAGAGCAGCTCTGCTGGAGCTGTAAGAACGCCTGCGGCGGGTGCGAATGGAGCGCATACCTTGAGCCTGTTCCCGGCTGGACGGCGGAAAAAGTGCCGAGATGGGAATATATAGGCACGAAAGAAAACAAACGCCTTGGCTTTTCGTACAAAATCACCGAGTGCCCGAAGTTTGAAAGAGGGTGAAGCGATGTACGAAACCGTAAGACAATTCAAGGGCGTATGGATACCCAAGGAGGTATGGCTTGACGAGAAGCTTACATACTTTGAAAAAGCCGTATATGCGGAAATAGACAGCCTTGACGGAGAGGACGGATGCTTTGCAAGCAACAAATACCTTGCGGGGTTTTTCGGGTGCACCGAACGCCATATTAGAAGAGCACTCGCACACTTATTTGAGCTTGGATATGTAAATACGGAGATGTTCGACGGGCGCAAAAGGGTAATAAAAATTTGCAGAACATTTTCTGAAAGTCCTGTTGAAAACTTTTCACATTTCGTTGAAAGCAAGGGGGACAAAAATGTCCTCGGGGACAAAAATGTCCTCTCAGAGGGGACAGGAATGTCCTCTCAGAGGGGACAGGAATGTCCCCCCCGTAATAGTTATAACATAGATGATAACATAGCTTATATATCGTCTGACGACGATATAGAGTCGTCGGTCGTCGTCGGAGAAGAAAATAAGCGAGAGTTACTCAAATCGGGAGTTATGCTTTCGGGAACACAGATTGATTCTTTGCTTGAGCTTTTGTCGGTAGAGGAATTTGACGAGTATTGCGATAAGCTCGGAGCGTGGAAGCAAAAGCATCCGGGAAAGACCTGTCGGAGCGACTACAAGATAATCTTAAAATGGGCAAAAGAGGACAGACAAACGGAGGAATGAAAAATGGGAAAGAAGTTTACACAAGAGGAAGCTAAAACGATGGTAGCCGACGCTATCAAAAACAATATGACCAGTAAAGCAATCAGCGAAAAATACGGCATCGGCGAAAACATAGCGTGCTACATAGCCAAGTACAGCAAGCTCGGCTATGAGCTTGCGGACAAAAAGAAAAGGACATGCCCACGCTGCGGAATACAGCTTGACAAAAAGATACACTTTTGCTGGAAGTGCGGAACGAAAGCAATAGAAAGCAAGGACGAAATCTTTGAGCAGGCGGAAAAGCTGCTTGGCATACTGACTTGCTATCCGTGCAATCAGGCGGCGGAGGGCATAGGCATTGTGAACCGTATCAAAGATTATATAGAGGAGGCGGAGTGATGCAGTTTACGATTTGGGGCAAGCCCAAGGGCAAGGACAGACCGAGGTTCGGACAGGGGCGGACATACACCGCCCCCGCCACCAAGGAATACGAGGACAGAGTAAAGCTTGAGTATGCCCGGCAGTGCCGGAACAGACGGTTTGAGGGAAATGTAAGCGTTGATGTTGTCGCTTATATTGAACCGCCGAAAAGTTGGAGCAACAAGAAACGGGAGGATGCAATAGGCAAGTATTGCCCGACAGGGAGCGATACCGACAATATCCTAAAAATCATTATGGACGGTATGCAGGGAGTGGCATACGAAAACGACAAACGAGTTGTAGCTATAACCTGCCAACGCTTTTATGCGGAGCAAAGTAAAGTTGTTGTCGACATTAACGAAGTGGAGGAAAACAAAGAATGAGATTTGCGGCATTTATGACCTGCATTTTGATTTTACTTTCTGTCGCCGTGCCTGTATATGCGCTGGGCACGGCTGAGTTGCGGCAGGACGACGTTATTATCGTTCGGACGGTAAATTTAACCCCCGCAAGCGAAAACGCCACAGAGAGCCGCACAGCCCCCGCAGAGGAGAAGCCCGAAAGAAGCAAGAAGATAGACGAGCCTTGCGGAATGAGCGAGGAAGAGCTTGAAGAAGCTTTGAAGCACGAGCTTAAACAGTACGCGGGTGATTTTCTTTCGGCGGAGGAAAAGCACGGAGTAAACGCGGCGTTTCTTGCGGCGATTGCGGCGCAGGAGAGCGGATGGGGGCGGTACTGCTTCCGGGCAAACAACATTTTCGGGTTCGGTAAAAAATCTTTTGACAGCGTGCCGGAGTGCATAGACTATGTAGCCGGATATTTGGCGGAGCATTACATAGCCGAGGACGGCAAGTATTACAACGGAGCGACGGTTGAGGGCGTATCGGTGTGCTGGTGCGACAAGGCGTGGGCGCAGGCGATAAATAATATATTATATAAAATCACGGAGGTATGAAAGATGAACATCAACGAGTTCGAAAAAGAAATACATAAGAACGCCGTGGAGCACGGCTGGTGGGACGAGGAGCGGAGCTTTGCGGAGATTGTGGCACTTTGCCACAGCGAGCTTTCGGAAGCCCTGGAGGAGGACAGAGCGGGCAAGCCGATGATATATATTAAAGACGGCAAGCCCGAGGGCAAGGCGGTTGAAATGGCGGACTGCATTATCCGCATACTGGACTGGATGGGCAGGGCAAACATAGATGCCGAAGATGTTATAGCCACAAAGCACGCATACAACGAAACGAGACCGTACAAGCACGGGAAAAAGTATTGAGGAGGCGGAAATATGGGGTATTTAATAGCTTTCGGACTGGGGTTTATCCTTGGCGGTTTTTTGATGTCGGCACTGACGGATAAGGAGGAGTGAAAAAATGCTATTTTGTAAAAGAAAAAATGAGAGCGAAGAAAACAAAAGCCCGATTTGGGAGAGCTCAAAAGCGGGCAGAGCTGCGATACATGAAATTCTTTTTTTGATGGCACAGCTCAACGAAGCAAATCCTAATGCGTACTGCGATGCTTGCAGAATGTGCGATTATTGCAGAGAAGGACGCTTTTGCAGTGCGGGCGCATCTATTATGAGTAAAACATGCCGCAAAGCGGTTAGAGACTTGCTAAAAAGTGAAATGAGCATAATGAAAGACTTCCCACACGCGGAGGTAAACGCACATACGCTATTTAAGTCAGAAAGCAAGAAAGAGTGTTACGAATGGCTTGAAGCCGTCAAAAAGGAATATCCTTCGGAGGATTACGACGTGCAACATCTGATAGGCTGGGATGTAGAGCAAGGCGTTAATGTGATGATTGTGTATGTGTCGGGAGAGGGGGACACAGAAAATGCAGAAAATTAAATATATATGCGATATTTGCGGAGAGTGCTACGACAAGCTGTTTAAGGAGGGCAAAGAGAATGGCGATTTACAAAAACGTTGAGCCGCTTGAAATGGTGAGCTGGACAGCAACAGGACATCACGAATACGACGAGGGTTTCGCGGATGGCGTGAATTTTGTGCTTGAAAAGCTCGATACGCTTTCGGAAGAAGATGTTGCACCGCGGGAAGCCGGAAAATGGCTTTTGCCTTCCGAAAATAAGATGAACAAATCGTGGGATGGGCTGGGGGTTGTGTGCTCAAAGTGCAGGATGTTTGCCGACAGCGATTTTGACTTTTGCCCGAACTGCGGCGCGCATATGCAGCGCGTCGACCGCTTAACACATGAAAGGCGGCAGATACGCGATGAATAAAAGAATTGTTGATATGACCCCTGATGAGCTGGCGGACGCGGTAAATCGCGGAGTGCTGGAAGCGAAAGCCTGCATACGTTGCGGCAAAGAATTTTACACACTACACAGCAGCACGGCTAAATTTTGCGGCGACAGGTGCAGGCGGATGTACTGGCACGAGCAAAAAAAGCTGCGCTGCGAGGTGTGCGGTGCGCCTATACCATACGGCAAGCAGGTGTATTGCAGTGATGCGTGCTACAAAAAAGCGATAGTTGACCTCAAGAGACGCAAGGGCGGAGTGTGCATAGAGTGCGGCGCTCCGCTCCCGCCGAGGAAGAGCAAATATTGCAGCAAAAAGTGTGAGCGGAAGCATATCCGCGACGCATTGAAGCCACAAAAGCCCTTGAGCACCGTGAGCACGGCGGAAAAACCTCTTGAGCACGGCTGTGACCTTGAGAGCATGGTAAAAGCCGCACTTGAGCACCATATGACCTACGGGAAGTATATCGAAATGCTTGAAAAAGCGCGTGAGCACGGCGAAAAAGCCTTTGAGCACGGAGTTTGAGCACGGAAAAATTTTTGAGCACGGAGGATGAGCACGGCGAAATGACTTACGCAGAAAAGAAAAGCCTGCTTGAAAGCTACCGGATAACGCCTGCGGCGATAAAGCGCCTGCGGGACTTAATCCGAGAGCTTGAGAGCGAGGCGGAAAAGATAACGGCGAGCATATCGAGGGACGGCGGCGGGGGCTACGGAGTGGATACGGCAAAGCTCCAACGCTGTGTAGAGCGGCTGGACGATGCAAAGATGCGCCTTTTGGCGGAGGAAGCGGAGCTTGCGGAGCAAAAAAGCATTGTGCTTGCGGCTGTGGCGAAGCTGGGGGACGATATGGAGCGGGGGGTTATATACGGACACTACATACAGGGCAGGAGCTTTCAGGCGCTTTGCTTTTCCCTCAGCTACTCCCGCAGACAGATTTTCCGCCTGCGCAGGCGCGGAATTGATAATCTTGCTTTATAATATAAAAAGATGGCACTCCATGGCACTATGGGCGTGATAAAATAGTAGCGTGGAAAGATACAGATACCCTTTCATCCGACTTTTATCGAGTTTTTCATTTTTCACACTCCTTGATTTTTTCGGCAAAAAAGCACCCGCGGAAAGCAGGTGCTTTTTGCTATATAAAAAAACCCCGCCGGAGCGGGGCTGCGTGATTAAAGCTGATTTGCGATAAGCTCGGCGAGTTGATTTTGTGTGAGCTTGCGGTCGGTGTAAACATAGTAGAGGTCGGAGGGGTCGTCGTAAACGGTTCTGCTCCAGCGGTCGGGGAACAGGTGAGATACAACCTCGTTCGTGGCGGCGTTATATACGATTTCCTGATGAAGCCCGCCCCATTCGATGTTTTTGCTTTCTCTGACGGCTTCGGCAAAGCCTTCGGCTTTTTTGATTTCTTCAAGCGTTCTTTTCATGGTGTTTTCTCCTTTTGTCAATTTTTTGTGGATTGATGCGCTCTCTTGAGCACGATTATATTTTACCACCTGCGGGGCAAGCTGTCAACCTGCCCCGCGGCTTATGTTACCTAAAGAGGTCAAAAATCGTCATATTGCCAAAAGCCAAAAGCCAGTTGAACCAAAAGAACGCGATTGCAAGGCGCTTTGCGATTTTAACAAGTTTTTTCATCGGTCACGCCTCCTCGGTAAGCACGAAATCCCAGCGGAAAAGTATATCATCTTCGCCCACAAGGGGATTTGTAAAGTCCACGGTGAGGATGAGGTCGCCGGGGTCGGCGATTGTGTCCTCGTAGCTTATATAATTATAAGGGCTGCGGGTAAAAATTCTGCCGTCCATGGAGCCGTCCAAGACAACGCCGAAGGTAAAGTGAGTGTTAAGTGCGAGGATTACGACGAGTGCAGCGGCAAGGGCTACGACGGTGATTTTGACGATGGTTTTCATAGTTTTGTCCTTTCTCGGGCGGATTAGCCGCCGCCCGTCGGCGGGTGGGTGATTTAAGCGTCTTCGAGCATCTGCTGACCGTTTTCTAGGTCAAAGCTGCCCCAACAGTCGGACTTATAGTAGCTGCGCTCCGCCAAAAGCCCCAGTAGGAAATGCTGCGCTTTATACATAAAGCGGTTCGCTTTTTTGGCGATTGCTTTGTCCTCGATTTGGTAGCTTGCGGAGTTGCAAAAGCTCAAAAAGTCAAAGATTGCATCTTGCAGTTCTGTGTATCCCTTGACGCTGCCCATATAGGCATTGTGGTAGAGTTGCGCCGCTATGCTGCGGTAGCGCTCAAAGTCTTTGCGGTAGTCGGCTTCGTCGGACTGCATCCGGCTTTTACCATACTGGAGCATCACGGAGCGGGCGTTCATCTCATAGAGTGAGGCAAAAGCCTTGTAGTAGTCCTCGGCGTCAAGCAAGCCGCCTTTCGTGCTGTCCCACCAGTATATGACGGGCTCATTGAAGTAGTTTTTCTGTTCGGCAAGTCCGGCAAAAAAGCCGCCTGCCTTGATGTATTCCTGTTTGCTGATTACAAAGCTGCTCATTGATTTTTCCTCCGTAAGCAAGTTATTTTTTAATACGGTTTCCCGCGACGCCTTCCGGCGTTTCGGCTTGTCACCGGCAAGCCATCATCAGGCGGGGATAAGCGCTAACTGGCAGTGCCAACTTGTTATATAGCCCGCTGCCGCTTTATTTGCCTTTTTAAGTGCTTTCTGTATTGCTTCGTCCTTGGATGCGGCGGATACCGCGAAAGACTGATATTTTCCTCCGTTATCGCGGCATGCAAAATTAAATCTGTACTGTGTGGTTTTCATCTCATTGTTCTCCTTTGTGCTTTGTCGTTCTCCCTCATCGGGCAAGCCCATTGTACACCTTCCGCCCACCAGCTTGCATTTTGCCCCGCCGCTACTGTACGCGAAACCTGTTACCCTTAACCGTTATCAGCTCTTTTACAAGCTTTTAGATATATTTTTACAGGCTCTTAGATATATTCATCATCGCACACACACGGCGTTTCGGCGCATTGTCAATACTCTCTTGCTCTTGTTTCAGGCGCGGTGAAACGGGTTATTAACCTGTTTCAAATGGCTTGTTTAAGCGATTTATTCCTACTCGTGGCAGGAATATGGCAGAAAGCCCGCTCCGTCCCTCTGTTATCAGACAGATACAAGGCGTATATGGGGGGGTGGGGGGTGGTAGGGTACCCCTCCGAAAGGGGTGGCGGCTCCAAAAGGTATCTATATATCTACTCTGACAAATTTCAGGAATTTGAACGCTTTAGTACGCTAAAGTAAAATACAATAACAGTATTGATATGCAAGTGAGAAATAAAGAATTATGCAGAATTGAGGGAGCGGGTGTCAAAAAACTCGGAGATATATAAAAAAGATTGCAAGATTTAGTGAAAAGGGCTTGCAAAACGGTTATTTCAGACAGTTATTCGGAAATTCCGAACAAGTGAATACGGGCGTTATGGTGTAACGGAAGCACATCCGAATGATAAGCGGAAGGAGCGAGGGTTCAACTCCCGGAGCGCCCTAAACGGAGCGAAAATGGGTTATGCGGCGGGTTCAAATCCCGCCCGCTCCACAATGGGGGCGTAGCCAAGAGGAAAGGCACAGGGCTTTCATCCCTGCATACGCGGGTTCAAATCCCGTCGCCCCAACCAAATAAAAAAGAAAGGAGAAATGAGCATTGACCAGAAAGAAAATGACAGCGGCGGAGAAGCAGGAGCTTCACGACAGGAGAAGCGAGGGAGCGAAGGAATGGCTTAATCCTTACTGGTTCAAGCCGGGACAGAGCGGAAACCCGAAAGGCAGACCTCCGCTGACTGAAGAACAGAGGCAGGAGCGCCGTGACGCGAAGAAGATAATCAAGAGTGCCGCCGTAGAAGCCGCGGAGAAGCTGGTGCGAGTGATGCAGCAGGACGGCAACAAGAACAACTACGACGCGATTATAAACATTCTTGACCGAGCGATAGGAAAACCCAATCAGCCGATTGGAGACGAGAACAGCGGCATTCACATTATGATTGAGAGCAAAGACGGAGATGACTATTCGAGATGATTAACATTTCGATTAAGCCGAACGACCGTCAGAAGCTCTTTTTTTTATCTGATTGTCGGTATGTTCTTTACGGCGGAGCGAGAGGCGGCGGAAAGAGCTGGGCGGTAAGAAAGAAAGCCATGCTTTTGGGGATTAACTATCCGGGGATAAAGATGCTTATTATTCGTCGAACCTTTCCGGAGCTTGAGACGAACCACATAACGCCTCTTAAAGAGGAGCTGAACGGAATTGCCAAGTACAAGGAAAGAAATAAAACATTCTATTTCAACGAAAACCAAGGAAAACAGAGCATTATCGTTGCGGGATATTGTGCAACGGACAGTGATGTTTTGCAGTACCAAGGGCAGGAATACGATGTTTTGTTCATAGACGAGGCGACGCAGCTTTCCGAGTACCAGTTCAACACTCTGAAAGCCGTTGTTCGAGGCGTAAATGACTTTCCGAAAAGAACTTATCTTACGGCGAACCCGGGAGGTCCGGGTCACAACTGGGTAAAAAGACTATTTATCGACAGGCTTTTTCACCCAAACGAGCACCCGGAGGATTACACCTTTATTCCCGCAAAGGCGCAGGACAACTATGCGCTTATGGAAGCGCAGCCGGACTATATAGACCAGCTGCGTTCTTTGCCGGAGGATTTGCGCAGAGCGTGGCTTGACGGCGACTGGGATGTTTACGCCGGGCAGTTCTTCACCGAATTTGACCGCAATATACACGTTATGAAACCGTTTGTCATTCCGCCGGAGTGGCAGAGATATTGCACAATGGACTACGGACTTGATATGTTTGCGGCATATTGGATTGCCGTAGACCCAAACGGCAGAGAATATGTATATAAAGAAATACATAAGCCGAATATGGTAGTTTCGGAAGCGGCTAAATACCTTAAAAGCGTTGACGACCCGGAAACGCTGATTTATTTTGCGCCGCCCGATATGTGGAGCAGAAGAAACGACACCGGACGCAGCGTTGCGGAGATATTCACCGACTTCGGAATATATCTTTCGAGGGCGAAAGCGGACAGGCACACCGGGTGGATTGATGTGAAGGAGCACCTGCATCCGGGATTTGACGAAATGGGTAACAAAGTAGCGGGACTGAGAATATTTGCGAACTGCAAAAACCTGATTCACGATATTCCTTTAGCGCAGTTTGATGAAACAGACCCGGACGATATGTCAAAAGACCCGCATGAAATAACCCACAGCCTTGACGCAATTAGATATTTCTGCACAGGGCGGCAAATTCCGATGCTTTCCTCTGAAATTCACGAAGAAGACGACTACGACAAAGAAATTGACAGCTTTTTAAGCTATGGAGGTCAATATGCGATGTGAGGAATGCGGAACCGAAATGATGATTGACGGTTCGTTTTACACCTATCGAAAAGGCAAGCTTGTTCTTATTCAGAAAACGAGCTGCCACAATAAAAAATGCGCAAAGTACGGTGAAACAAAAGAAATTGTTCACCCTTTGCCGGTTGAAACCGAATAAAAAAGCGACTACGCAACAGCGCAGCCGCTTTTTTAATAAAAATATTACAAATAAAGGAGACTTCTCAATATGTCAGAAACCATGACCAATACCGAAAGCGACACCAGCTTTGATATTTTTGAGGACGAAGACTTTCAGACCGAAAACGGACAGGAACAGGGGAACGAAGAACCCAATCAGACCCCATCTGAGCAGAAAGAGGAAGAGCCGCAGGCGGAGGAAACCACTCTACCCGTTAAATTTCTCGGCAAGGAATATCCTATCCCTCAAAGCGAAATCAAGAGCCTTGCAGAGCGTTTGAACATAAACGAGGACGAGGTTATAGCCACCATTCAAAAAGGGCTTAACTACGACCACGCCGTGGCAAACACTCCCCTGCACAAGAGAATAGCAAGGCTTGCAGAGCTGAACGGCAAAACTCCGGAGGAATATTCGGATTTTCTTGACAACGCCGCAAATGAAATCGGTCTGCGGCACGAAATTGAAAATGTAAGAAAGCAGTATCCCGAACTTTCGGACGAAGCGGTTGAAATTATCGCTCAGAAAAATGTTGAAAACGGAAAACTTTCCGAATACAAAAGGGCGAAGGAAACCGAAGAAAAGCAGGAAAAGGACAGAGAAAACGAGCTTGCGCCTTACAGAGCGTTTTGTGCCAAATACCCGGATGTAAAGGAATTTCCGCAGGAGGTGGCGGCTATGATTAACGCCGGAACCGACCCGACCTTTGCATACGAGCTTTACACCAAAAACCAAGAACAAATTAAAAATCTGACAAACGAAAACACCGAGCTGAAACAGAAGCAGACGAATTATTATTCATCTATGGGCAGCAGTAAAGCTTCCGCAGCGGGTGAAGATTATGACGACTTCCTTTCAGGCTTTTTCGGTGAATAAAGAAAGGAAAATAAATTATGGCAATTAACCTTGCAGAAAAATATGAAAAGAAGATAGCGGAGGGATTTGCACAGGAATCCGTTGTTTCCGCAGCGTGCAACAGTGAGTACAACTGGGACGGCGTAAGAGCCATTATGGTTTACTCTCCCGAATATCAGGATTTGCAGGACTACAAGAGAACAGGCTCCAACCGCTACGGCGAGCCTAAAGAGCTTCAGGACACCGTAAACCGTATGGAAATAACCCGCGACCGTTCTTTCTCTATGACCATTGACAAGGGCAACAACAAAGAGCAGATGGAAACCAAGGAAGCGGGCAGAATCCTCCGCGGCGAAATGAGATACAAGGCAATCCCCGAAATGGAGAAATACGCCCTTGGAAGATTCATTGACTACGCGGGCAAAATCGACGCGCTTACCGCAGCTCCCACCACCGACACCATTGTTGAAAAGCTTTCTGACGGTATGGTGCATATGAGCAACAAGAACGTTCCTAACGACAGAACCATCTTCATCGGCTGGACTTATTTCGGTATGCTCCGCCTTTCCAAACAGTTCATCGGCATTGACGCACTCGGCGCAAAAGCCCTTACCAAAGGCTCTTTGGGTACCTTTATGGGCGCACAGGTAGTCCCGCTCCCCGATGAATATCTGAAAAAGGGCGATTCTCAGTGCTACTTCCTCATTACCAGCAAGACCGCACCTGTATTCCCCAAAAAGATTAACGATATGAAGGTCTATAAGGATGTACAGGGCTATAACGGCGCTGTAATCGAGGGCAGATTCCTCTACGACGCATTTATTATCGGCAAAAAGGTTGACGGTGTTTATGCGGCAGTAGCAGCTTCCACCAAGCAGGCAAATCCGACCTTTGCATTTAGTTCCGGCGTGCTGACCATTACCTCCGCTTCCGCTTCCGCCATTCGTTACACCCTTGACGGCAGCGACCCCAGATTCAGCCTTAGCGCAAAGGAAACCACCTCCGGCGGCACCGTTACTCTTCCGAGCGGCAAGACCACCGCTAAAGCAGTTGCGTTTTCCGGCACTCTGTTTACATCCGAGGTTGTAACCGACAGTGAGAGAACTGTTTCTTGATAATAGGGGGCTTTATGCCCCCTTTATTTTGCATAAGGAGGTAATATAGTGGCAACCACCTTACAAAGAGCTGATATAAACGATTCGTCCGGAAAATATGACCGTTACTATAATGGCGTAATTAAAAAAAATCCTATTTCTGACCCGTTTTTCGAAATGAATTTTGAAAGAATTACTAAGAATATACAGAACGGTGACGAAACGCGGAAACTTAGCCCAAGTCAAAGAAATACATACAACGGATTGCTTAACGAACACGGTGAGGACAGAGCCAATTCCTATCTTAATTCCATACTGAACCCGACAAAACCCAATGAGAGCTTTTATCTTAACGGAACGCCTGCGAAAGCAGACCCGACTAAAAACCCGGGCTATAATCCGCCTGCACAAAATCCTCCCTCCGGCGGCGGAGGAGGAGGCGGAGGAGGTTCCGGCGGCGGTTTTACCGAAATTGCTCCCGGTGTTTCCGTGAGCGGTTCGTCTTCCGTAGGTTGGGGAAGCGGCGGAAGTGCCGGAGGAACAGGAACACTGCCGGGAAACACAAACACCGCTGTGCAGCCCTCCGGGGTGGATGCGGTGCAGCAAAAACTGAGAGCGGCAACCGACCTTGCAAACCAAGGTGCGCTTGACATTTACAATTCCGGCAGGGCGGAGCTGAACGCCAACATTGAAAATCAGCTTCGGGAGCTTTACATAGCCCGAATGATGGCGGATAAGGCTTTACCCGTGCAGATGGCGGCGCAGGGCATAAACGGCGGCGCCGCGGAAAGCACCCTTGCGGGAAACAGAAACCAGTATCAGACCAACAGAAACACGCTGTATCAGGATGCTAACGCAAAGCTTGCAGACCTTTTGAAGACCTACAACACCAGCGTAAACAGCAACGAACAAAACCTTGCGCAGCAGATGGCAGACCTTAGAATGCAGCTTGCTATTATGGAAGCGCAGGCGAAGTACGATAAGGAGCTTGCAAGATTAAAGAATTAAAGGGGCTGTTTTAATGAAACAGATAGATTTCGGGGACGCCCCGACTATAAAAAAGAATGTTTTTCTTGTTGATTCTTTCAGGGGGGTTGACCTTTCGTCCGCCCCCTCAAGCATCGACAATTCCCGAAGCCCAAACGCACCGAATATGATTGCGGATTTGCTGGGCAAACCGATAAAGCGAAACGGTTTCGGGCTTGTGACTAAATACCCCGGCAGAATAAACGGACGGTGGGAACTTGACGGACACGAAATTATTCACGCGGGTACTAAATTCTATATAGACGGCACGCAGTATTGGGCAGGCGGAAACGATGAAAAGTCCGTCGGGCAGATAATAGGAACAAACCTTTACATTTTTGACGGTTTGTGCGCCCTGAAATGCGACGGAAACGACATTTACCCCATAAGCTACGACGCATATGTTCCAACGGTGACCATTTCGCGCAATCCCATTGCGGAAAACATAATGGCGGGCGGAACGGCGTTTGAAGATGTGAACCTTATCGGGCGAAAGTGGACGGAAAGATTCACCGTTACGGAAGCACTTGCAACGGCAACGCAGTTTCAACTGTCGTTTGCAAACCTTGACAACAACGCGGTTACGGTGCTTGTGCTGAACCAAAACGGCGGCTTTGACGAAAAGAAAGAGGGCACGGATTTTTCCGTTGACCGTGAAAAAGGAATTATAACATTCACCACAGCGCCGGGGAAAACCCCGCTGACAGGCGAAGATAATGTATATATAACCGCTTCGAGGGATTGGGGAGATTACCCGGACAGAATAAACCTTTGCAATAAGGCGATAGCTTACAACTCCGCCGGAACTCAAAACAGACTTTTCGTTTCCGGAAGCGGCAAAAACACCGACTATTTTTCTATGGCGGACAAGCCCGAATATTTCCCCGACCTTAACTATTCCACCATAGGCAACGAAAACAACCGCATTATCGGTTACAGCGTTGTAAAGGGGCTTTTGGCAACGCACATTGCGCCTGCGGACGACGGAAGAAGCATTATAATGCGCAAGTATTCCCTGACGGAAGATAACCGAGAAACATTCCCGGTTACGGATGTTCTGCAAGGGGAAGAAGCCGCCTCTCCGAGAAGCTTTGTGTATATGGAAACAGAGCCTTTATTCCTGACGGAACGCGGCGTATACGCCGTTACAGCGGCAACGGTGGACGGCGCAATGTATACGCAGAACCGAAGCTATTACATAAACGAAGCGCTGAAAGAAAAAGGCGGTATTGCTGAATGCGAAGCGGCAAGGTGGCAGAAGTATTATGTGATTGCTCAGGGCGACAGGCTGTATTTACTTGATACAAGCCAAAAGAGCTATTCAAGAGGCGAACCGTATTCTACATATCAGTACGAATGTTATCTTTGGACAGGCATAAACGCACGGATTTTGTGGGAGGACAGTGGCGGAAACCTTTGTTTCGGCGACGAAAAGGGCAATATATGCAAGTTTATACACGGAGTATATCACGATTATTCCGAGGACGGAAACAAAGCAATAGTGGCATACTGGACGATTCCGGATATGGACGGAAACCTTTTTTGGCGGAACAAGACCATAAGGACGGCGGCAATTCAGGCAGCGCCTTTTCCGCAGAACAAGCTTCGCTTGGAATACAAAAAGAACGGCGTGTGGACTACACTCAAGGAATGGGGTTCAAAGCTTGGGTTCTTTCAGTGGTCTGCCATCAGCTGGAGCGATTTCACTTGGTACTCCAACGCGGAGCACAAAACCGTTACCACAAAGATAACGATTAAAAAGATTGACAAAGCCGGATTTCGCGTTGTGTGCGACGAAATCGACAAGGCGTTCGGGCTGTATGCTTTTAGCCTTGAATATGTCGAAAAAGGCAGATACAAAAAGTGAGGTGGAAATATGGCAGTAAATAAGATTACGGATGCAGACCTTACAGGAAAAGGCGTGCAGGGGCAGGCAGATGTGCCGGGGCTGACCGCGGCGGAGATGCAGGCAAAGGTTGAAGAAATCGTTCGGAGCGTGGCAATTCCCAAAATCAACGAAATTATCGACGGATATGTTTCTTCCGAAACGCTGTCGCAGGTGGTTTTAGCTTCCGGCAGTGTGTCGAGCGTATTCGGCAGAGCCGGAGCGGTGGCGGCGCAGACCGGAGACTACACCGCGAAAATGGTGGGCGCTGCCGAGAAAAAGCACGCGGCGCAGCACAAAAATGGCGGAACAGACCCGCTTTCCGCCGAGGACATAGGCGCAGTGCCGGGAACAAAGACCGTGAACGGCGACAAAACCACATATGAGATTGACGGCGTGATTAAGGCGAGCGGCGTGGACACTTCCAACGGAACAATTTCGGTAAAAAGTCCGGTATCGGGCACGAACGCGGTGAACCTTGCATATCTGCAAAAAAACTATGAGGCGAAGCCGGAGGAAAAGAGCGCCACAGGTGCTGTTACGGTGACGGCGGAGAACAACAAGGAATACAAATTCACGGCGGTTACAAGCTTATCCCTTACGGTGGCGGCAACCACCGACTGTCACGGATTTGTGAAATTTGCCGGAGGAAAGCCCACGGTGACAATAAAGGGGTATACCAAAACAGGCGGCGACGATGTGACCAAAGCGGCGGCGG
>OQVR01000062.1_pt1 | contig 34880 bp, 27 predicted proteins | sample 1691521 | NCBI WGS metagenome assembly OQVR01 (sample SAMN03418256, study PRJEB22391) | human gut metagenome | biome: human-gut; feature: organic feature; material: feces | host: Homo sapiens | place: Tanzania | collected 2013-01
GTTTCTAAAATCAGTAGGCGAAATTCCAAACTTGTTCTTAAAAATTCTGCTGAAATAATTCTGATCGTTGTAACCGATTTCCGCAGAAATTTCTTTTATAGAAAGCTCGGTTTCGCAAAGCATGATCCGGCCTTTTTCCAGCCGCCTGTCTGTCACATAGTTTATAAAAGTTTCGCCGGTTTCTTCTTTAAAAAGTTTGCTCAAATAAAAAGAACTTACGCCTGCAAAAGAAGCCGCGTCATCAAGTGAAAAATTTTCAGCGATGTGTTCCTGAATATATCCAAAAACTTTTTTTATAAGCGGATTTTCTTTTTCTTCTTTTGAATTGCAAATAAAAGCCGCGCATTCAGAAAGCCTGTTCTTAAAAAAAATCAAAAGTTCCGTCTTGGAATCAATCTTGCTCAAGTCGGAAAAAATATTTTCAAACGCAGCATTTTTCCAGGAAGAGTCTGCGGACTTTGCAATTTTTTTTGCTTCAATCAAAACTTCAAAAACATTTCCTTTTGTTTTGTCCAGCGGAAAATTCTGTTCATAAAGTTCTCCAACATAAAGCTCCGCCAAAAACTGAACTCCGGCAGCATCGCCTAATTTTAAGCGATTTAAAATACGCTCATGCAGTTCCTGAATTTTTTCATCTCCGCTAGAAAAACTCAAAAGCTCATCTGCAAACAAAAGTTCTCCATCCGGCGAAGTTCTGTTCAAGGCTTGAATCGCATCTTTGCAGCATTCAGAAACTTCTTCAAGCTCGCCGCAAACGTTGCTTATTCCAACCCGAAGCTTCTGCCCGATTTCAAAACTCAAAAGTGTAAATATTTCCTTGACCGCAGAATGAAAATCATCTTGCAAACTTTCCGCAGAATTTTCCATAGAAACAAAAACAGCGATTCGGTTTGTCATAAACAAGCCGGCCAAGCACTTGAACTTTTGCGAAACAATTTTTCTGACTTTAGAGCAAACCTCGTATATATTTTTTTCAGAATCTGGAACTTCTATGCAGGCAAAAAAGAAATCATCAACCTTCATGTTGAAATAGTCAAGATAACTTTGAAAATCCTCGTTCTTTGCCTTGCTGAAAATGCACGAATAAATAAAATCACTTTCAATCATCGGATAGACAATGTCCAGTTTTTTCTGAAGCTCCAGATTCCCAGAAGTTGTTCCGTTGCGCTCGTCAACAAGGTTCATGGCATTACGCACAGTCTGAATCACAATGCTGCGGTTCACGGGCTTTGTAATATATTTGTACGCTCCAATGTTCATGGCTTCCTGCGCATACTGAAATTTGTCAAATGCGCTCAAGACAATAATCACTGCGGAAGGCTTAAGACTTTTTATGCAGCTTATCGCATCAAGTCCGCTCATACCCGGCATATTTATGTCCATAAAAATTATGTCGATTTTTTCCCGGCTCACAATAGAAACCGCATCACTTCCAGACAATGCGGAAAATAAATTCACCTGCCCTTCAAAATTTTTTTTGATTATAAACTGAAGCGAATCAATCATAATCTGCTCGTCATCACAAGTTAAAATATTATACATTTGGAATCCTGATTAAAAACTTCATTTCTGAATCATCTCTAGAAAAAATATCAAAAACATCATCACGGTGAAAATAAATTCTAAGCCGCGAAAAAACATTTATAAGCCCAATACCCGTATGCTCTCCGTCTTTATTTCCCAAAGAATTTTCTTTTGGAGAAAGAGATTTTATTCCACCGCTTTTTGCAGCCTTTAAAATTTCCTCACGAACGCCAGAATCAAATTTAGATCCGTTGTCGCCAATAAGAATTTCAACAAATCCGTCTGTTTCCTTTACAGAAAGAAAAACTTTGCCCATGGAATTTTGCAAGCCATGCTGAATACAGTTTTCAACCAGCGGCTGCAAAGTCATTGCAGGAAGTCTTTGGGAAAATTTATGCTCGGGAATTTTTTTTACAAACTCAAGCCTTTTTCCAAAACGAACTTTCATAATGTAAACAAAACTGTCCACAAGCCCAAGCTCATCGTCAATTGAAGCGTCCTCTTTTTGCGCAATGTTATATCTAAAAAAATCCGAAGTCTGCTCAATAAAAAAACAAGTTCTATCCGCGCCTTCCATCATTGCAAGCTGCGCACCTGTATTCAATGTGTTAAACAAAAAATGCGGATTTATCTGGCTCTGAAACGCCTTTAGCTGGGCATCCGCATAAAGAGCCTGCATTTCCATCTGGCGTTCCCTAAGCTCATTTTCTGTTCTAGCTTTTTCCCAGATTTTGTCTATGTATTCTCTTATGCTGATTATCATTCTGTCAAAAGCGCGGCAGATATTTCCAATTTCATCATGAGACTTCTTGTTAAAAAGCGGAACATCAAAGTCCTGCTGAGCCACACGGAGCGCAACCGAAGAAATTTCCGCAAGAGGCCGTGTGATTTTTCCGATAAGAAGATTCAGCAAGGCAAGAATAAAAACAAAGAAAAGCGCAAAGAAAACCGCGTAAACTTTAAAAAGTAAATTTATATTGTTTCTGTCCGCGGCGTAAAACTCGGCGTTGTTCTGCATATAAAGAATATTGAGCTTTTGAATTTCCTCCAAAAGAAACCTGTAGCATTCAAGACTCTGCAAATAAAAATTTCCGCTTGTGCTATTTGCCCTTCGCTCCGCAACTGCTTTAGAGCTATAATATAGAAAAGACTGCGCAAGCTGATTCACAACATATTCTTTCTGACGCACTTCATTTGTAGAAGGAGAATCCTGCATCGCATCGCAAAGATCTTCCACTCTGGCTGAACTTGCATAGTAAGCGTCAATGCTTTCAAACGTTCTGTATTCAATGTAAAGTTCAAGTGAATTTTCAAGCCGCGACAAATCATTTGCAAACACATTCAGCTCGGAATTTGACTTGTAGGATTCACCCACGGATTTTAAAACATAATGCTCCATCAGAATTGTAAGCGCAAGGCTCGCGCTCATTATAAGAAAAGCGGCAACTATGCTTGCCATTATTTTCCATCGAAGGCTTTTGTTTTCCGCAAACTTCATTTTTTTTCTGCCCTCCTTACCTGAAGGTCAGCTGTAATGTAGCTGTTCGCATAGCCTTTGTTTCTGTATTCAAAAAGCTCCGTCATCGCCGTTCTGCCGATTTTGTTAAAATTGAACGAAACAAGCTTGGAAAGAATTCCTTTTTCAAGATACATGGATACAGTTTCATTTTCACCATAGCCTAAGATTTTTATGCGTCCGGAAGCAGAAGAAGCCGCAACAAGCTGAAGAACCATAATAGTATCTTCTTCTGTAAGGCAGACAACAGCGCAACAGTCAGTTTTTTCGTGCAAAAGAATTTCTTCCACGCTTTTTCTGTTTTCCTTGAGAGACTTGTCAAACACTTTAAAATTTGAAATTCCATTGACCCTGTAATAATCCATGAGGCTGTTTAAAAGATTGCTGTGGTTGGGGCTTCCAGAAATTCCGCTTATAACAATATATGCTTTTCCGCTCGGCTCAAAAAGTTCTTCTGATTCAATGCCGATTCTGCGCCCAAGGTTTGAATAGTTGCTTCCTATAAAAGAAATCTGCGGATTTTCTGCAAGATAATGCCCGATTGTTATAACAGGAATCTCCGTGCCGTCTATGCGGCTTACTGATTCAAACGGAAGTGATGAAGAACTTACATAGGCAATGATTCCGTCCGCATTTACAAAAGAGCCGTAGTCGATTAAAGACTGAAGTGAAATATTTTCCGCAAGAGAATCCGGGGATTTTAATTCCACAAGCGCGCTATAGTCTTGGCTTAAGCTTTTTGCGCCTTCAAAAATCTGATTAAGAAAAACAGAACTGTCCGCCTGCCCAACAACAAGAATATGATAATTTCTGTCTTCACCTTCAAATTCCGCGCCATGAATAGAAATACCAGAAACAATGCGCACAAGAAACAAAATTCCCGCCGCAAAAAGAACTGCAAGCGGAACCGCTGCCTTTAGCACAAAACCATTTTTATATTTCACCGGATTTTTAAACATAAACTCAATAAAATAATAACAGTTTTATATCTGAATGTCATTATCCGCTTTTCTTTGCTAAAAATCTTCCCGAACGGTAACAAAAGATTTAAATTACCTTCAAAATACATAGATTTTACCGTTCGGGAATGCTATAATTGCCGTTATGATAATAAACTCTATCACCGATATTTCAGAAGTTGTAAAAAAACGCAGAAAATCATTAGGGCTTACCCAGTCTGAATGCGCCGCAATGTGCAATGTTGGAAACCGTTTTTTTTCCGAGCTTGAAAACGGCAAAGAAACTCTTCACATCGGAAAAGTAATAAATTGCCTCCAAATTCTTGGAATAAACATTTCTTTGACAAACCGCGAGGATAACGAATGAAGCTGAATGTTTATTTTGGAGAAAAAAAATGCGGGGAATTGTTCACTACGGAAAACAGAGGAATTGCATTCTATTATATAGAAGAATATCTTTCATCTCCAGATTCAAAGGCTATTTCTCTTTCCCTTCCGCTTAAAAAAGGAGAATTTTCGCAGAAAGAATGCCTTCCATTTTTTTCAGGACTGCTTCCAGAAGAATTTACAAGGAAAAGAGTTGCCGATTATCTCCATATTTCAGAACTCAGCGACATTAAGCTCCTTGAAGCCATAGGTCAGGAATGCGCAGGATTCATAACAATTGCAGATGACGATTTTAATCCAAAAAATATTAAAACTGAATACGAACTAAACAGTTCAAACTACGAAAAACTTTCAGCGGAACAACTAGAAGATTTTGTTTTAAATATTCCACAAAGACCGTTTCTCAAAGCTGATGACAAGCTTAGACTTTCTCTTGCCGGCGCACAGGAAAAACTTTCGTTGGCATTTTTTGAAAACCAGTGGTATTTGCCTTTAAACGGCGCGCCTTCAACCCATATTTTAAAGCCGACACGAGAAGGAAATCTTTCCACATTAGCGCAAAATGAATATGACTGTATGCAGCTTGCAAAAAAATGTGGCTTAAATGCGCCGGAATCAAGGCTTGAAAAAATCGCAGGAAAAGATGTTTTTATAGTCCAGCGATATGACCGCATTATAAAGAACGGGAAAATCACAAGACTTCATCAGGAAGATATGTGCCAGACTCTTGGAATTATGCCGGAAAACAAATATCAGTCTGACGGCGGTCCTGGAATCAAAGAAATTTATGACTTGCTGAAACTTCATTCCGTTATGCCGATTATTGATTTGCGTTTTTTTATAACTGAAATTCTTTTTAACTACCTTATTGGAAACTGCGATGCCCATGCAAAAAACTATTCAATTCTTTATGACAAAAAGGGGAATGCAAGGCTTTCTCCAATTTACGATGTTGTTTCTACAAAAGCCTTTCCGTCTTTAACAAAGAAAATGTCAATGAAAATCGGCACGCATTACGACTTGGAAAAAATCAACAAAGACGATTTTATTTTACTGGCTCAGCAACTAAATATAAATAAGAAAATTATTTTTGAAACTCTTGAATCCTTGAACGAAAAAATGCATTCATAGACATTTTTTTTCACTGGATTTTTCCCCATAAACTCAATAGAATAATAACATAGATTGAACAAATATTCGATACAGAAAAAATAAGACATATTTAACAAAAAAATAAATATACGGTAAGAAAAAGAAAGCGGCAACAGAGCCGTTTTGAGCGATGGCAAGCGATTGTAAAATCGCGCAGTCCGATTCCTTTTACACTCAACTTGGCGAATTGACGCGCTTTTTCTTATAGCATATTCAGCATTTTACTAACTGGAGGATTTTTATGAATACAAAGAAACTTGCGCTTGCATTATTTCCGCTGCTTCTTGCATTTGCTTCCTGCATGAATATTGACGGCTCTAGCGGCAAAGAAGGAGCAATCCGTGTTACCTTGCCAGAAAGCGGTTCGCGCGGAATTTATACACTTTCAAAAGATAATCCTTTATATGAAGTAAGCCTTATGCAGGGCGACAAAACACTTAAAACCCTGTCATCGGAATCCACCGGGGGGGGCGATTTTGTATTTGACGAGCTAGAACCTGGAACATACAAAATAGTTGTTACGGCAAGACAGCAGGACGGAATATTCCTTGCCCGCAACAGCGCAGAAGTAGAAGTTACAGCCGGCGAAACCCAAAACTGCCCGATTACACTTATTCTAGCAGGCAATAAAGGAAAAGTATTCAACTCGGATTATTATGTGCTGCAAGATACAAGCCATGTAGATTTTTTGCAAGCCAACGAAATATCATCTTCAACAACAATATCTAATTCTGGAAATAAAACTACAGGAACTGAAGACATAGCTGGAAACAAGTATTATGCAGAATTCTCTAGCTACAGTTCATCTTCAAATGTATTTATATATAAAAATAGCACAAGCTCACCATCTGTAGATATAGAAACAAGTAAAGAAAAGTCAAGCACAATAGCAGATTTTCTGTATTATGATACTGTAAATTCAACTCTTTGGGTCGGATTATATTCTTCAAGCGGATTTTATTTTGCAAACAATATAGATAAACTCTTTTATGAAGATGGTTTACAACCAGGAAGTGTAACTCTTAATACTCCCTGCACACTTTCAGGGATTTTAATTTATCCGAATGCAACTTACACAGCATTTGCTGCAAGTGGAACAGAGCTTTACATTGCATATACAAATGGCGGAACTTCATATCTTCAGCGCGCCAAAATTGAAGGAGAAAACGATTCCTTTACAATAACAGCAACAGGAAATCCGCAGTCCACAAAAGACATGGGCATAGACGGCACAATAACAGACATTGTTATCCATTACGATGGATATGTTTACGTGCTGGTTTCTCAAACTGGTTCTAAAAATTTTACTGATATGTATATGGTAAACAACTTAATTAGTGGTTCTGAAGAAACAACAGTTTATAGCCGAGGTGCTATAGTACGCCTTGAGCCAACCTCAAATGGATTTAAAGTCTCTGCAAAAACTGGCTGGACAGAAGATTCGAGAACTATCGCTTCTTCAAACAAAGATAAAAATACTTTTACATCAGGTTCTGATAATTACAATAATTATACATTCTATGATGTAAATGCATATATTCCTGAATATTCAGAAAGAAACTCGCATTTCTATGGTCCGCGCCGCTTCGTTGCTATAAAGCCAAAAGAGCTTGCAATAGCAGACTGCGGTGCAAATATAGTCATGCCAGACTACGAAAGCGAAAAAAGAGGAAAATTGTTTAAACATAACAGAATTGTAAAAGTAGATTTATATAAATTTGCACTGGAATCAAATTCTGTAACAGATTTAAATAACATTAATTTTTCGAATTTAATATTGAGCGGCTCAATTGAAAGCGTAACAGACTTTAAAGGTCTTGATAACAATGAGGAAAAATAATTGCAAAATCAAATATCGAGTTATATAAATTGTCATTGCCGTACTTTATACTGCGATGTTTCTGAAAGAAACTCGGTTAGAAATCTTTAAGTGATTGTAATATATAATTCATTTAGATTTATAACCGAGTTTGATGCGCAAACATCGCAGGGTCAAGATCCTAAAATGGCAGTAAAACTCAAACCCAAACAAGCACGGGGATGTCCTGCTGTCGTATGCTTGTAACACCCCCTAACAAATGCTTGCAAGACCCCCTGTCGTGTACATGTCAGGCCCCTTGCAAAATGTAATTCTGCAAAAAAGCTAGTAAAACCCATTTTCATTTCCCATTTTTAACATTTTTTCATTTTTGGGAAATAAAAAAAGCAAACAAATAAAAAGTTTTTATTGTATTTCAGCAAAAACTTTATAAATCTACATAGTTTTTATTTAAACTCAGTAAAAACTATGGAAAAATTTTACATTCCATCCTAAAACCTCCACTTATGCAAAAATCTATAAAAATCTAAAGAATTTTCTGCAAAAAATGGAAATCAGCTGGAATTTGATATAGAATAGTAAAAGGTCATTTTCACAACTTTTTTATAGGGGGAATTATGAAAAAACTTATGTTTTCAATTTTACCAGCGTTATTGCTCGCGCTTGTTTCCTGCATGAATACGTCTCAGGAAAGCGAAGGCGGTTCTGTCCGGGTTGTTCTGCCCAGTTCTTCACGCGCGCTTTATTCATCAGGACATGACGATGTGGATTCGTTCACGGTAAGGCTCTTGCTAGATGAAAAAATCATAAATGAAAAATCCATAACCAAGGATTCCGCCGACACGGGGGGGGCAATTGTATTTGACGAACTTGAACCTGCCACATACACAGTAGAAGTAGAAGGCTGGATGTCCAGCAAAGATGTTCTTTTATACTTTGGAACAGAAGAAGCAAAAGTAACAGCAGGACAAGATTCTGATTGCCAAGTAAATTTAAAGAAAAAAGACTGCCAAATTTACAATATTTCAGCTGATGCAGAAGAACTAAAAACAGCTTGCGAATCAGACGGAAACGCATATATTTTTATGGGCGCAGATTCTTCTGTAAGCACAAATCAAGCCACATCAGATAACAATCAACTTGCAAACATAACTTCCGGTACAAAAATTATAAGAGGCAACGGCGGAAAAGTTCAAGAAAGCCCAGATGACAACAAGACTCTTGCAACAGAAGGCGGCCAGATAAAACTTTTCAATGTAACCGGAAGCTCCACAATCCTTGAAATAAACAATCTTACATTTACGGCTTCAAGCATAGTCGGAACTACTTCAACACTTGACGGAGCTCTAATCTGTGTAGATGACGGAGCAACTGTAATTTTAAAGCAATGCTATATAAATGGAATGTCCATGTCAAACCGAGACACAAGTCTTATATATGTAAAAAGCGGCGGAAAACTTCTTCTTGAAAACTGTACTTTTTATAATAACAAAAGCACAAACAAAGGTGATGTATCTTTTTCCGAATGTATACGCATAGAAAATGGAGCGCAAGTGGAAGTTGTTTCATGCACTTTTGAAAGCAATGGCGAAGAAAATTATGCATCCAATTCCGCAGCAATAGAAAATTCAGGTTCATGCCACATAACCAACACAACATTTAAAGGCAACACAGCAAACAGAGGCAGCGCAATAATGAACAATAACACTGGAATTCTTGAAATTGAAAGCTCAACGTTCGACAGCAATACGTGCACTTCTAACGGCGGATATTATGCAAGAAGAGGCGGCGCAATATTTATTCAAGGCGGAACTGTCAAAATAAAAGACAGCGCATTCACAGGCAATAAATCCAGTGGTAAAAATAAAAGTGAAGGCACAGAAAATGGAGAATTCCAAAAACTTGGTGGAGGCGCAATCAGCATAAAGACAGGCTCACTCGTTTTGCAGAACACAAGATTTGACAGCAACAGCGTAACTTCAACAAGCACAGATGACGCTAACGGATATGGCGGAGCTGTTTTAATAGAACAGTCAGATGCAAGTCTGTTCTTAAAAGATGCAAGCGGCGCAACTATGGAAATAGACAGTTACATAAGTAATTGCATGAACGGCAATACTACAGCAAAAAATAACGCAGGCGCAAACATCTACTGCAACGGCGGCACAATAAACGGCACTGTTTATACAAAAGCATGGTAATAGCCTTTGTCATGGGGATGTCCAATAAGTCTTAAAATGTCATTGCCGTACTTGATACGGCAATCTATTGAAATTTTACAAAAGATTATCAATCGGACTTCTTTCAGAAATATCACAGGGCTCTATCCCAATAATGACACTTTTTATAATAGGTGCAAAACAGTGGGGTCTTAGGGCGACAGCCCTAAGCGATGCTGGGAAAGAAGGGAGGCTTGGAGGGGATAAAACCCCGCTTTCGAAGTAGAGGATTTTCTCCACTCCAAAAGGAAACCGGCCATCCGCTGCGGGGTTACAAATACAGCAAACGGCCGGCATATAACCTGCGGATTTCTCCGCGGATTTTACATTTAAAACTAAGACAGACTTGGAGCGTTCCTCATTCTCCAAGCCTGCCTTATTCAGCTAAACGCTACTCTTCATCCTGAAGTGCATCGTATCCAGATTCACCAGTGCGAACCTTGATTACATTTTCAACAGGGTAAACGAAAATCTTTCCGTCTCCGATGTGTCCTGTATACAAGGCTTTCTTTGCGCTTTCCACAACAGTTGCTACAGGAACCTTTGAAACAACAATCTCTACCTTGATTTTCGGCAGCAGGTTGATTTCAACTGGAACACCGCGGTAGTATTCGCTTGCGCCTTTCTGCATTCCACAGCCCATAACATTTATAACTGTCATTCCAGTTACGCCAATGGAGTTCATGGCAGCTTTAAGAGCATTGAACTTGTTCTGGCGTGTTATGATTACAACCTTGTGAACCGCGGCATCCTTAGAAGAAGGTGTTGTGGCAGGAGCAACAACAGGAACAGCTTCATGCATTGGAATTGCAACGCCAGCTTCAGCAGCTTCGGCAATTTCTTCTGTGCTGTAAGGTGTCATAAATCCTGCATAACCTGAATCAAGACCATGCTCAAGCTTATCAAGACCGATGATTTCCTCTTCCGCAGATACACGCAATCCAAAAATCTTCTTGATTAAGAAGAACAAAATAGTAATTGTTACAACAGTCCAGGCGATTGTGCAGACCATTCCAAGAAGCTGAAGTCCAAGACATTCAAGTCCGCCGCCGTAGAAAAGTCCTGAAATCTGCTCGCCAGCTTTGTTTGCAAGTGAATATCCAGGAACTGAAGGGCTTGCAAAAAGTCCAACCGCAATTGTTCCCCAGATACCGTTAAAGCAGTGAACGGCAACAGCACCAACAGGATCATCTACATGGAGCTTGTTGTCCAAGAACCAAACTCCAAATACAACCAAAAGACCTGCAACAATACCAATGATTGAAGCACCCAAAGCATCCGCAACATCACACGGAGCTGTGATTGCAACAAGACCAGCCAAAGAAGCGTTCAAGCACATTGAAACATCAGGCTTGCCGAATTTTATCCAAGTAAAAATCATACAAGTAACTGTTGCAAGAGCCGGAGCAATTGTTGTAGCAACAAAGATGCTTCCAAGCTGCGGAACAGAAGTTGCAGCCGCACCGTTGAATCCGTACCAACCCAACCACAAGATGAACACGCCAAGCGCACCAATCGGAATATTGTGTCCAGGGAAAGCGTTTACCTTTATAGAACCATCAGCGTTCTTTGTAAACTTTCCAATGCGAGGACCTACCATTGTAGCACCAATCAAAGCGCAGATACCGCCAACCATGTGGATACAGTTTGAACCTGCAAAGTCGTGGAATCCAAGCTGAGCAAGCCAGCCGCCGCCCCAGGTCCAGTGAGCTTCAATCGGATAAATTACTGCTGAAATTACAGCTGAATAAACACAGTATGAAAGAAACTTTGTGCGTTCTGCCATCGCGCCAGAAACAATTGTCGCTGTTGTAGCGCAGAATACAAGGTTGAATACAAATCCAGACCAGTCAAAGTTTGCATAGTCTGTAAATATCTGCCAGTTCGGTTTTCCCAGAAAACCAAAAAGCATATTTTCACCAAGGAAAAGACCAAAACCAATAAGGATGAAAACAACTGTACCAATACAGAAGTCCATCAGGTTTTTCATAATAATGTTGCCGGTATTTTTTGCGCGTGTAAAACCGGTTTCAACCATTGCGAATCCTGCCTGCATCCAGAATACCAAGGCAGCGCCAAGCAAGAACCATACGCCCCATAAATCCTTGGAGACGCTTTGAACAGCTTGCATTACATCTTCCATAAAAACCCCTTGTCTAAAAAGACGGTAATAAAAATAAAAAAAGCGACAGTGATACCGACAAGAGAATTCCACTGCGGAATCTCTTAACCGACACCATTGTCGCTTTTAACAAATTATAATTCAGTTTAAAACAAAAAAAGCCACAAACTGCCCAAGGCAATCTGTGACTCCGTTGTCAACTGATGTTTTAGTTCTACCATTCTGAAAAAAAAATGTCAATATATATTTTTATAAAATTTATTTTTGCACTTCTATTGCACGCTCAATTGTTTTTACGTAGTCTTCGCCCCAGTATTCGCAAAGAAGACTATACGCCTGCTCTTTAAGTTCCGGCACAACACGCTGTTCAAGCTGCTTTAAATTATTCGCCACAAAATTATTACAAGCCGCCTTCATGCTTTCCACCAAAGAACTGCTAAGGCAAGCTCCTTCTGGAGACTGTATAAACTGCACAACTGGAACAAACGCCGATGCCGCGGAACACACACGCCGCCACCGCCCAATGTCCGTAATCGACTGCGCGCTTGAAATTCCTGAATCCACGGAATATCTGTAAAAGCGTTCCTGCACTCCAAAATATTTTTTTGCAAAAACCGAAAGAAAAAAGTAAAGGCAAAGATCTTCCGCCATGGTGCATTCTGTAAACGGAATAAAAGAAAACGCTTTTTCCATCAAAGATCTTTTTATAAGCTTGCCCCACAAAAAACCGCAGTGCTTGCAGTTTACAAAGCAGTCTTCTGAAATCTGACTTCCAGAAAGCTCGCCCAAAGTTATCTTGCCTATTTTTTTCTGAAGATGCTCTTGCTGCGCTGAATTTTTTTCAGGATTCTCTGTAACTGCAATGGCTGTGGAATTTACTATGTCGGCATTTGTGCGTTGCGCTTCATTGTACAAAAATGAAATTGCGTTGCTTCCTTCCAGATAGTCATCGCTGTCAATATAAAAAATAAAATCGCCGCTGGAAAATGAAAGCAAGTCGCGCCTAGTTTCAAGAATTCCAAGGTTGTTCAAATGCTCCTTGAACACAACCGGAACTTTTGTTTCCTTGGCAAACTTCTTTACGATTTTTTTTGCATCCTCGCCTTTTTCATTGACTCCACATGAAGCATCGCTTACAACAACAATTTCCTTTTCAGCAAAATCCTGCATCGCCACAGAGTCAAGACATTTTCTTAGAACTTTTTCCGTTCCGTAAACCGGAATGCAAACAGAAACCTTAGGCTTTTTCATAAAGCTTTTCTCCTGTAGAGTTTTACCTTTTTATAAAAATTTGCGTGTAATATCATGCGCCTTCTGAATTTTTAACTGCGCTCACTGCGGAATGCGTTGCCTGAGTGCTTTCAATATTAGCTCTATGCCCCGAACTATTAAGCCACATATTTACAACATCTTCCGGCTTTGTGGAATAGTTGAACGCAACGTTTTCAGCAGCCCAACACCAAGGTGTCAGATTTTTAACCCTATCATCAAAGCCATCATGCCCAAATGCAGTTTTGCTAGTTGACATGTTTTTTGAATGAATGCAGCACTGATTGAAAATGTCATCATCAAATTTAAGAGCCGCAAGCCCTTTTTGTTTTCTATGCGCATTCACAAGATTGAAAATCTGCATATCATAGGAAGTAGCTTCGCCCCCCCCGACAGAATTTTCATCGTCCTCATCAAAGGCATCGCAAGAAATAAGCAAACCGCAAAAAACTAAAAGAAAAACAAATATCTTATTGAATTTCATGCGTAAAATTATAGCACAAAAACATGGAAATTAAAAACAAGAATCCCCGGCACAGAAAAACCATACCGGGGAAATGTGTGTTTTTAAGGAGACAAAATACTATTCAATAAATTTACACTCTAAAAAGCAAATCCTCGTAGCCTGGGAACGGCTTGTATTCTTCCCCAAGCAAAGGCTCAATTGCATCGGCAACATCGCGGGCTTCTGTCATCGCAGGAATAACTGAATCAACATAAGCGCGGGCAATTTTCATGCAGTCACCGGCATTCTGGGCAGCTTCGTGGAGCTTGTCAAGTTTTGCGGCTTTTTCTGCCAAGCTGTTTACAAGAGTATCCAGTTTAGAAAGAAGTTCTGACTGCGCGCTTGCCTTTGCTCCAGGAACAACAGCCTTGAGATCAATTGCAGTCTTGCTTACTGAATCCATGTACTTAAATGCAGCAGGAAGAATATCCTTGCTAATCATTTCAAGCATTGTCTGAACTTCAATATTCAGAATCTGCGCGTATTTTTCAAGCTTGATTTCATAGTGGCTGTTCATTTCAATATCTGTATAAACACCCATTTCTGTAAAGAGCTTGACGTTCTTGGAATCAAGATAATGAGCCATTGCATCAGGAAGAGTGCGAAGGTTCAAAAGTCCGCGTTTTTCAGCTTCATCAATCCAGCTTGAATCGTAACCGTTTCCGTTGAAGATAACTTTCCAGTGCTTTGTAACTTCACGTTTGATAAGCTCAGCAAGAGCAGCATCAAAGTCAGTTGCCTTTTCAAGCTCGTCTGCAAATTCCTTGAGAGTATATGCGACGATTGAATCCAATGTTGTATTCGGACCGGAAATTGAAAGTGAAGATCCGCATGAACGGAATTCGAATTTGTTTCCAGTGAAAGCGAACGGAGAAGTTCTGTTGCGGTCAGTTGAATCTTTTGGAATCGGCGGAAGAACGTCAACTCCAATTGTCATCTTCTGCGCTCCATGCTCACCAAGAGGCTTTCCGTCCTTTATAGACTCAAGAACAGCATAAAGCTCGTCGCCAAGATACATTGAAATAATTGCAGGCGGTGCTTCATTTGCTCCAAGGCGGTGATCGTTTCCTGCGGAAGCAACAGAAATTCTTAGCAAGTCCTGATTTTCATCTACAGCCTTGATTACGGCTGTAAGGAACAAAAGGAATTGCGCGTTTTTCTCTGGAGTCTTTCCTGGCTCAAGAAGGTTTTCACCAAGGTTTGTGGACATAGACCAGTTGTTGTGCTTTCCGCTTCCGTTAAGACCTGCAAAAGGCTTTTCGTGAAGAAGGCAGACAAGACCGTGGCGGCGCGCAACTTTCTTCATAACTTCCATTGTAAGCTGATTCTGGTCAGCGGCAAGGTTTGTAGTTGTGAATATTGGAGCCATTTCATGCTGAGCCGGAGCAACTTCGTTATGTTCTGTCTTTGAAAGAATTCCGTACTTCCAGAGAGTATCGTTCAAATCTTCCATGTATTCAACAATGCGAGGATTAAGGGCGGCAAAATACTGATCATCCATTTCCTGGCCTTTTGAAGGTTTTGCGCCAAACAAAGTGCGTCCTGTCATGCGGAGGTCTTTGCGCTGACTGTAAAGCTTCTGGTCAACAATAAAATATTCCTGCTCTGGTCCTACAGTTGTGGCAACATGAGTAGCGTCTTCATTTCCAAAGAGCTTAAGAATTCTAAGAGCCTGTTTATTCAGTGCTTCCATTGAACGCAATAGCGGAGTCTTTTTGTCCAACGCCTCGCCTGTGTAAGAACAGAAAGCTGTAGGAATACAAAGAGTGTGCTCCTTTACAAACGGATATGCAGTTGGATCCCATACAGTGTAACCGCGGGCTTCAAAAGTTGCACGGCGACCTCCGCTCGGGAAAGAAGAAGCATCCGGCTCACCCTTTACAAGCTCCTTTCCGCTGAAAGACATGATAACAGTTCCGTCATCCTGGGGAGTGATAAAGCTGTCATGCTTTTCCGCAGTAATTCCTGTGAGCGGCTGGAACCAGTGTGTAAAATGTGTTGCGCCCTTTTCAATTGCCCATTCTTTCATTGCGTGAGCAACCTGGTTCGCCACATCGATTTTAAGCGGCTCGCCATCATCCAAAGTTTTTTTCAAAGCCTTGAATGTTTCCTTTGGCAGACGTTCTTTCATTACTTTCTGATTGAACACCATGCTTCCAAACAATTCTGGTACATTTGTAGACATTTGCTAACCCCCATTATAAATATAAAACAAAGAAGGCGATGTGATTGAACGCCAAGAAAACTTAGCACTCAGCCACATCGCCTTTGATGTTTACATGGATTACTCTAATTAATTCATCAAAAAATGTCAATGAGTTTTTGAAAAGAAATTTCAAGGAATTTAAATACAGTTTTTGCAAAGCTGACTTCCATACGATGTGGAATAACATTCTTTTCCGCATTTGCAGCAATATCGTTCTGTATAATCCACATTCCCAAACTGAGCCCAGGTATGATAGCATTCATCGCATAACGGCTTTCTTAAATCGTATGAAATTTTTGCTCCGCATCTAATGCAAGTTCCTTCCGTTATTTCTGCATTATTCGGCGGCGCATCAGAACTGTTTTCTTCAACAATTCCCATTGACTTTTCTATATCGTTTATGACTTTTGTCAAACCGTTTCTAATTTCTGAACTTGTAAATCTTAAAACTACATATCCTAAATTTTGAAGCTCACGGTCAATGCTTCTGTCTCGCACAGCCTGATATTCGGTTCTTTCATGATAAGTGTGTCCGTCAGTATAAATGCAGATTTTCTTGTTACCTGATTCCAAATAAAAATCAGGAATTGTTAAAATCTTTTTTGAATCAACAGGTTCTGGAAAATGGCAAACTGTATTGTCTTTATTTATTCTAAGTTGAAGCTCAACTTCAATTTTAAATCACAGTCCTTACAGTCAGAATTTCTATCAATCTTTTTTCTTATCTCTTGGGCTTCTTCTATAGTGCAATTGAATTTTTCCATGATCGGCTTATATCCAAGCACTGTTACAATATCGTCCAAAAGCTCTTTCATATCTGATTCAGAAAGCTTTTTTGCAACTTCTATATCGCCAGCCAACTGAAATGAAATTTTATAACAGTCAATTTTTGAAGAATCATTTTCTTTTGCTTCAACATCAATTTTTACTTTCAATTTTCCTATCCTTATTGATAGAAAACTTTAATTCGTTTAACAAATTTAGTAAATATATTTTTATAAACAATATTATTTTTTTATATTCAATCATTCACTTGCTTTCTTCATCTTCTTCCAAAACTGACATCTTTGTATCTTGGATAAGTCCGATTCCATCTTTTGCATTCAGTGGAGTTACAACTTTTTTGCCGGTTTTTTGCTCAAGCTCAGCTCTTGCGTTTTTAGCGATTGTTGCGCCGTCCACCGCATTTTGAATATGCTCTCCAAAACTCTGCGGATTTTTTGACTCTGAAATTTCTTTTGTGGAAAGCTCGGCAAGCATATTTAAGACAAGTTCCTTGTTTGTCATATTGTCCCGAAGATTTTCTTTTTTGAGCCCTTTGAATTCCTTGTATTCCTTTGCGGTCTTTCCTGCCCAAGTCTTGTAAATTATATCTGTAAGAGTCGCAAACTGAACGCCCTCTTTTAGACCATGCTTTTTCCATTCATCGGTAAGGTCTTTGCGAATTTCGATTGACTTTAGACGCTGATTTATCCAGTTTTCTGAATATCCCAATGCACGGTATTCCTGCAATGCCCGCTGAATTCCCTGCTCCGGGTCTTGCATTTCGTCAAGACGCTCTTTTGCGACCTGCGCCATCCACAATTTGAACGGCTCTGCTTTCGGAGATGGAATTGACTGAATCAGGCGGAAAACCTGCTCGGTTGTCATGCAATCAGTTTTATACATTTTTCCATCTGCCGCAGGCATTTTCAGTTGGTTACAATTTGTAACCAACTGACTTCCTTCTTCTGACAGCCGATGTTTTAGAACCTTCCAGTAATTTCTTGGATTTTCACTTTCAGTTAAAATTCCAACAACATCAACAACACTGAAATACCATTCTTCCTTTTCGCTGTCCCAGACGGTGCGGACTTTCTGTTCTTCAAAAAGCTTGATTTGTGTTTTTGTTTCCTCTTCATCAACAAGCATAATTTTCCCTTTGATTTTATTTTGCTAAAATTGGGATTCGTTAGAATCCCCAAATCCGTGTGGCAATCGTGGCAATATTCTTCTATATATTTATTAGCTCAATTATTATAAAATATAACAGTTTTCAAAAATAATTGACAGCAAAACCGCAATCCATTAATCTAAAAAAATCGTCGCACAAAAAAATGGAGGAAAAATGTCCTACACAAAAGAAGAAGTTATTGAATTTGTTCAGATGGAAGATGTCAAATTTATCCGCCTTGCATTCTGTGATATTTTCGGAAATCAAAAAAACGCCGCAATTATTCCAGACGAGCTTGAACGCGCATTCAAAGAAGGAATCGCATTTGACGGCTCTTCGATTGCAGGATTCACAGATGAAGCGCATTCCGACCTTTTTCTTTTCCCGATTCCTTCAACGCTAACAGTTCTTCCGTGGCGGTCAATTTCCGGTAAAGTCGTGCGTATGTTCTGCGAAATTAAAAAAAGTGACGGAACTCCATTTGAAAAAGACTGCCGCAACATTTTAAAGAAAGCAGTTAAAGAAGCGGAAGAAAAAAATCTAAAAGTAAACTTTGGCTCTGAATGCGAATTTTATCTTTTCCAGACCGACGAAAAAGGCAAGCCAACAAAAATTCCTTTTGACAATGCAGGCTACATGGACGTTGCTCCAGAAGACAAAGGCGAAAACATCCGCCGCGAAATCTGCCTGACTTTAGAGCAGATGGATCTTCACCCGGAAAACTCCCATCACGAGGAAGGTCCGGGTCAAAACGAGATCGACTTCCGCTACGGACAGGCTCTTGCCGCCGCAGACAACACAATGAACTTTATAACAGTCGTAAAAGCAGTGGCTGTGCGCAACGGACTTTATGCGGATTTTTCACCAAAGCCTCTTCCAGATGAAAGCGGCAACGGATTCCACATAAATATTTCTGTACAGGAAAATTCCGGCAAGGAAGTTCAAAACGCATTTATGGCGGGAATCATGGCACACATAAAGGAAATTACGGCGTTCTTAAATCCAACAGAAAATTCTTATGAAAGGCTCGGCTCAAGAAAAGCTCCAAAATATGTAAGCTGGGCGCACGAAAACAGAACTCAGCTTATAAGAGTTCCGTCTGCAATAAATTCCCACAAGCGTTTTGAAGTCCGCTCTCCAGATCCAATGGCAAATCCGTACATTGCATATTCACTTTTAATTTACGCCGGACTTGACGGAATTGAAAAAGACATGAAGCTTTGCGAGCCAATCGAAATGAACCTTTCAACTGCAAGCCCCGAAATAACTTCAAAACTTGAACGTCTGCCAGAAAGTCTAAGAGAAGCCGTAGAACTTGCCAAAAACAGCGAGTTTATAAAAAAGCATCTTAGCGCGGATTTCACTTCATTTTTCAAAGTTTAAAAGGACGCAAAATGATTCCTTTAAAAGGCAGAAGAAAAGTTTTGATTGTCTCTGAAACAAAAAGTTTCCACGACAACATTTCTTGCATACTACCCAAAAGCGATTTTTTCCCGGTTTTTCATGCATCCTCTGGAGGAGAGGCGCGCAGGCTTTTGCTTGAGCTTCCTGTTGACATTCTGATTGTGGATTCGCCGCTTCCAGACGAGCACGGAATTATGTTCGCTGAAAGTTTCGCTGACTTGAACATGGGAATTCTGCTTCTTGTAAAAAGCGAGCTTTACGAGGAAACTTCATACAAAGTTGAAGAGCAGGGAATTGTAACTTTGCCCAAACCTAATTCACCAGAAATGTTTTTTACAGCAATAAAAATGCTTTCCGCAATGTCGTTCAGACTGCAAAAAATGGAAGCAAAAAACAAGACGCTTCAAGAAAAAATGCAGGACATAAGAACGATAAACAAGGCAAAGTGGCTTTTAATTGAAAACCTGAACATGACAGAAAGCAATGCCCATAAGCACATAGAAAAACTTTCAATGGACAACCGCCAAAGCAAGCGTGAAGTCGCTGAAGAAATAATAGAACGCTACGATTCGTAAAACATTCTTAAAAAAAAACAGGGGATGTCCAATAAGTTTAAGTTCTAGAGGTCATTGAGCTTGTCGAAATGACTAAGTACACTATGTATGGTGGTTTCGACAAGCTCAACCACCGCATTTTTAACTTCTAGGACATCCTCCAATGACAGAAAGACAAATCCTGTAATTTTAGTACTCACCAAGGGCGGCGGCCACAAGTCCAAGGAATAATGGATGCGCCTTGTTCGGGCGGCTCTTGAATTCTGGGTGGAACTGAACGCCAACATAAAAATTGTTCTTGTCATATTCAACAGTTTCTATGATATTTCCGTCTGGAGATGTTCCGCTCAATGTAAGACCAGAATCTTCAAGCGCACTTCTAAAATCATTGTTGAATTCATAGCGGTGGCGGTGGCGCTCGGAAATTTCTTCTGTCTTGTAGCACTTGTACATTTGAGTGCCTTTTTTGATTTTGCAAGGATAAGCACCCAAACGCAAAGTCCCGCCTTTGTTTACAGATTCACTTTGGTCAGGCAAAAAGTCAATTACCTTGTGCGCACTGTTTTCATCAAATTCGCCTGAATTGGCATCCTTGAATCCGCAGACAGAACGGGCAAACGCAATAACCGCAATCTGCATTCCAAGGCAAATTCCAAGGTAAGGCAAATTGTGCTCGCGGCAATAATCGGCGGAAGCAATCATTCCTTCAATTCCTCGTGAACCGAATCCGCCCGGAACAATTACGCCGTTGCATCCGCCAAGAATATCGTCCACGTTTTCTTTTGAAATAGACTCGCTGTCAATCCATTTTATGTTCACGTAAGAGCCAAGCTCATAGCCTGCGTGCTGCAAAGCTTCCGCAACAGAAAGATAAGCATCGTGAAGCTGAACATATTTTCCGACGAGACCTATTGTAACTTTCTTTGTGCGGTTCTGAATTTTTTCAAGCATATTGTTCCATTCTGTCAAATCGCAAGGAGGAACAGAAAGGTTCAATTCGCGGCAAACAATGTCTGAAAAATGAAGTTTTTCAAGCATAATAGGAGCTTGATACAAAACCGGCAGCGTAAGGTTTTCAATAACGCAGTCAGGCTTTACATTGCAGAACATGGCGACTTTGCGGAAAATGCTTTCTTCAAGTTTTTCATCGCAGCGCAAAACAAGAATGTCCGGCTTAATTCCAAGCCCCTGAAGTTCCTTTACGGAATGCTGAGTAGGCTTTGTCTTGTGCTCATCAGAACCATGAAGAAACGGAAGAAGCGTAACATGTATATAAAGCGAATTTTCACTGCCAACTTCAAGACCAACTTGGCGGATTGCTTCAAGGAACGGCTGGCTTTCTATATCGCCTGTAGTTCCTCCGACCTCTGTAATAACAATATCCGCACCGGAAGTTTTTCCAACATTGTAAATAAATGATTTTATTTCATTTGTAATGTGAGGAATAACCTGAACAGTTTCTCCAAGATATTCTCCGCGGCGTTCCTTATTGAGCACGTTCCAGTAAACTTTTCCAGAAGTAAGATTTGAAAATTTGTTTAAGTTTTCATCAATGAAACGCTCGTAATGTCCAAGATCAAGGTCAGTTTCCGCACCGTCATCAGTTACATAAACTTCGCCGTGCTGGTAAGGACTCATTGTTCCAGGATCAACGTTGATGTACGGATCCAGTTTTTGGGAAGCAACCTTGAGTCCGCGCGACTTGAGCAGACGTCCTAAAGATGCAGCTGTAATTCCTTTTCCAAGTCCGGAAACAACACCACCTGTAACAAAAATATACTTTGTTGATTTCATAGCACGCCTTCCTATTCAAAAAAAAATCCGCAGACTACAAAAGCAATCTGCGGCATATAGTCGCTTTAAATTACAATGTAAGTTAGTATGCCAAAATTACGCCTTACCGTCAAGATTGAAAGCTCTTCATTTAAAACGGCTCTTCTGCTTTTATCGCAAAAAGTTTTATTCCTTCGCCTGGAAACTTTTTCTTTATCGCCTTCATTACTGCTTGCACTTTTGGCAAATCCTCATCTTCAATGTAGCTTACAAGCACAAAATTTTTCTCAGGCCAAGTTGTATTTCCAAGCTTGCGGTCATTTCCTCCGCGGCCATAAACAAGCGGAAACTTCGTGTATAAAATATCAGGAACATATTCTTCCAAAGCCTGAGTAACATCATCTTCAACAGATTTATTTGAAATTATTTCCACGCGCTGCATTTATTTTTCCTCCGGCAAAGCAAGCTGAACAACAGACTGCTGGTTTTTCTTTTTTTTCATTACAAAAGTATAAAGCACAGGAATAAAGAAAAGCGTTATAAATGTGGAGCTTGTAAGTCCGCCTACAACTGCAACGCTTATAGGCTGAACCATTCCCGCGCTTCCGCTTGAAGCAAAGCACATCGGAATCATTCCAAGTATTGTTGTAAGAGTTGTCATCAAAACAGGTCTAAGCCTTGAGCATCCGGCTTTGTAGCAGGCTTCCTTTAACGGCATTCCGCGCTCCACAAGAAGATTCGTGTAGTCAACTAAAATAATTCCGTTGTTTACAACAATTCCAACAAGCATTACAAGCCCTACTGCGGAAAGCAAGCTGAACGACTGCCCGGTGATTTTGTAAATAAGAACAACGCCAATTGCAAGAAATGGAATTGTCATAAGATTTATAAACGGAGCCTTAAAACTTTCGTAAGTCGCCGCCATTACACCGAATACAAGAAGAACCGCCATGACCATAATTTTTGCAAAAATCGCAGTCTGCTCTTTTACATCTTTCCAAGAGCCTTCATAGCTTACAGAAACATTGTCAGGAACAATAAACGAATTTTTTATTCCTTCCTTGATTTTTTCTTCAACAACGTTTGCATTCTCATCCGAAACAATATCCGCGGTAACGTGGACAATTCGGCGGCGATTTTCACGGCTGATTGTAACAGGACCGTAGCCTTTTACTGCCCGTGCAAAATTAGCAACACACACACGTCCATTTGTGCCGTTCACGTAAATCTGCTCAAGGTCAACAACTTTCTGCCTGTCTTCCGGACGAAGCATTACATAAACTGTATAATCGTCTCCGTCTTCACGGTAAGTTGTTGTGGAAACTCCTTCTATGCTAGCCTGAATTTCATTTGCAACAGTAGCAACATTCACGCCGAAACTGTACGCACGCTGCCGGTCAATTTCAACTTGAACCTGCGGAAGTCCTTCATCTGTATCAACCGAAGATTCTCCTATATCTGGAATAGTTGCCATTACTTCCTGAATTTTCTTTGCCACATCAAGCGCGCTGTCCAAACTGGAGCTTCTAAGAACAACGTCAATGTCGTCTCCTGTCATCTGCTGGCGCCGGCTCTGACCAAAGCTAAAATCAACTCCGGCAAATTCTGTAAAATGCTTTCTGAGCTTTTGCTTTATTGTTTCATCATTGTCAATCTGCTTGTCTGAATTCGGCAGGGAAATTTGAATTGTTCCGTTGTACGAGCCTGAACTTCTCCAGCTTGAGCCGATGCTTGTAATTATATTCTTATACCCTTTGATTTCATTTTTTACGATTTCCTCAAATCTCAAGACAACGTCCGAAGTTTCTTCAAGCGAAGTTCCAACCGGAAGCCCAAGCTTTACAGAAACGCTGTCATCATGTCCACCGGTCATAAGCTGAATTCTTAAAGTCGGAATAAGCATAAAAGAAAAAGCAAGAGCCGTAACGCAGACAACAACGGTAACACCGCGATTGTCCAAGGCTTTTTTTAAAAGTTTTTCATATCCAAGGGAAACAATGTCCTGCGACTTTGTGAATATTCCGTACAAAACTTTAAAGAAGCGGGACTTAACAGGCTTTTCATTTCTATTTGTAATCGGAAGAAAATGTCCTGCCAAAACCGGCACGAGGAAAATCGCAACAAACAAACTGCTTACAAGAGCAATTACAATTGTAAAAATAATTCCCTTGAACATCTGTCCCATAAATCCCAAGTCTTTCATAAAGAAAAGGAACGGAATAAATACACAGATTGTTGTAAGATTTCCTGATACAACGGAAAGAATCATTTCTGAGCTTCCAAGAACAGCGGCGACATTCGGTTTTGCGCCTCTCATTCTGTAAGAATAAATGTTGTCAATCATAACAACGGAAGCATCAACAACCATTCCAACGCCAAGAATCAAGCCAGTAAGCGTCATCATATTCAGCGTAATTCCGGCAAAATTCATGCACAGAACCGTTATTATAATTGAAAGCGGAACGGAAACCGCAATTATAATCGTAGTTTTTATAGCGCACAAAAAAACAAAAAGAATTACAACTGCAAGCAAAAGTCCTTGCCATGCTGAATCAAAAAGCGTATTCAATGTGTCGCGGATGCTTTCTGTATCGTCGCGGATTATTTCAAGCGAAATATCAGCAGGAAGAGTTTTTTCAAGCTCGCTGATTTTTTCATAGACAGCATTTGCAACCGCAACGCTGTTTTCTCCAGACTGCTTTGTAATTGAAACGTAAACTCCGGGAAGCCCGTTTATATAAACAACATTGCTTGCATCCTTGTAGCCCATGAACGCGCGGCCAATATCGCTAAGCTTTACATCGTAGCCATTTTTTGTTGTGATAACTGTATTGTTTATCTGGTCAATGCTTGTGTATTCACCTGTTGTACGCACAGAATAATCCATTATGCCTTCTGTGATTGTTCCGCCACCGATTTCAAGATTCTGCTTTGAAAGCGAAGACGAAACTTCAGAAAGCGTAAGATTATAAGCCTGAAGTCTATTCTGCTCCAGTTCCACGCGGACAATCTGAGTTCTTCCTCCCATCGATTCCGCCTGTCCAACGCCCTGAGCCTGCTCAAGAATATCGACAACCTGATCTTCTGCAATTTTTTTTAGCTCATCGACTGAACGGTTTCCGCGTAGTGCAATTCTCATAATCGGCTGGCTGTCAGAATCCATCTTAAAAATCGTAGGAGTTACATCGTCCGGCAGTCTTCTTGTAATGCGGTCGAGTTTGTCGCGCACATCATTAGTCGCAATGTCCAGATTCGTTCCGTAATTGAATTCAAGAAAAACACTGCTTCTTCCTTCCGAAGATGTAGAAGTTATTTCCTTTAAATTGCTAAGGCTCACAAGCGCGTCTTCAATCAAAGTCGTAACAGATTTCTCAACAGATTCAGGACCTGCATTTTCATAAGTCGCAGAAACCATCAAGTACGGCATATCAACATCCGGCATAAGAGAAACAGAAGTATTGCCCAGACTGAAGATTCCCATAAGTCCAAGCAACGTGAAAACCATCAGTGTAAGAACTGGATGCTCAAGAGTTTTTTCGCTGACCATTTTTTACTCCGCATTTAACCCGCTTGATATATTGCGGACTTTGCTTCCGTCAGAAACAGAAGTCATGCCTTCAACTACAACTTTTTCGCCTTCGTAAATTCCAGAAACAACTTGAATCATATTGTCCACAGAATTTCCAAGTTCAACTTCCCGCAGATTTACTGTGCTGTCATCTTCGTTAAAAATAAACACGCAGTTTTTTCCGTTCTTTTCAACAACTGAATTTACAGGAACTACGGGTCTTCCGGCATAGTCAGCTGTAAAAAGCGTGAGTTTTGCAAACATTCCGGCGTTTATTCTTGAATCAGTTTTATTAAACGACAGAAGGATTTCTTTTGTGCGGCTCTGGGAATCAAGCACTGGCGAAACTTTTTTTACCGTTGCAGAAAATGTTTCGTTAGGATAAGCTTCGAGAATTATCGCTGCCTTTAGTCCGCGCTTTAAAAACGAAACGTAACGCTCCGGAACCTTTGCGCGGATCTGCAAATTAGAAACATCGCCAATCGTTGTAATCGCCGTTGAAGACGCAACTGTAGTTCCAATTTCTTTTGGAGTGGAAGTTATCATTCCGCTGATTGGAGCATAAACGGAACTGTTCACGTAATATGAGCCAGGCTCGCTTGGATCAACTTCCGCAAGAACATCTCCTTTTTTTACAGTGTCGCCAAGGGCAACATAAACTCTCGCAATTTTTCCGCCGATATCAGGATAGCAGTCAACGGAACTTTCACATTCAATTTCTCCGTTTGTGTCAACATAAGCATGCAATGTTTTCCGCTCGGCAACCATAGTTCTTACGCTCGCTGTTTCCTGCTCCTGCGGAAATCCACCTTTTGGAGGAAACGGATTCTTCTTTGGCGCAAATTTTATCGCAAAAAAGGTTCCACACAAAATGCACACGCACACAAAAGAAACAACAATAAACGATGCTTTTATTTTCATATTAATTCTCCAAAGTTCCAAACGGAATTCCAGCCGCATTCTCCAAGTCAAGAACGGCGCATATCAAATTGTAAGCCTCAAAAATTAAATTCACTTTTGCGGAAAGAAGATTGTCCGAAGCAGTCTGAAGCGAAAGCAAATCTTTTGTTCCGTGGCTATAAGATTCCAAAGTCATTTCGTAAGTTGTCTGGGCAAGTTCAATACTGTTTTTTCTAAGAGAAATATTTTCCAAGCATTGATTTATTTTATTCATCAAAGTTGAAATATTTACTTCAAGCGAAACTTTAGCATCCTCAAGCTCCAGTTCAAGACTTTTTACTGAATCTTTTTTTGACTGAACATTAAGCGAACTGTTCGACCAAGGAAGAAATCCGTCCAGTGGAATCGAAGCCTGCAAACTTAAAGTTCCGTTGTCGTCCCAATTCGAGCCGCCATCAATAGAAGAATAATTATAAGAATAAGAAGCTGAAAGGCTTGGTCCGTAAGCAGCGAACCTAGAAGCAAGCAAAGAATTTTTTGCGCTGTCAATCTGTTTTTGCAAAGATTCAACGCTGAATGAATTAAGTTCCATTCCTTCAATTGAAATATTTTTTAGATTCAGAATATTTTCAAACGAGCCGGAAAGTGAAATTTTTGTTTCCTGCGGAAGTCCCACAAGCCGCTTAAACGAAGCGATTGAATTTTCCATTTCCGCATTAAGAGATTTCAGTTCAAGCTGGTCATTCTGATACGAAACCTGCGCGCTCAAAACATCTAGCCTTGATAAAGTTCCGCGCTTATATTTTGCCAAATTTGACTCATATTGATTTTTTGAAGTTTCAAGGCTCTTTTCTTTAAGTGAAATTTCTTCAATCTTATAAAGAAGAGAATAATAATTTTTTCTTACATCAAGTTCCACAGAACGCAAGTCATTTTGATAAGAAAGTTGCTGCTGGCTGTAGCTCAACTCGGCGTTTTTTGCAGAAGTATAAACAGAAGGCGACAAAGTTGCGCTCAAAGAAATTCCTGCGGAAAGGCTTGCTTTGTCATCAGAAGAAGAACTTGGAATATTTTTTGAATATCGCCCAGTTCCAGAAATCGACGGACTTATAGAATTCCATGAAAAATCTGACTCGCGTTTTTTTGCATCAAGGCTGATTTCACTTTGCTTTACGGAAACATTATTTTTTAGCGCGCTTTTTACCGCATCTTCAAGAGAAAGCTCAATAGTATTTTCATCCGCAAATGCAAAGGCTGCAATGGAAAAAAATAAAATAAAGATTTTCTTTTTCAAGCATCCCATGCTTTTATAATACTGAATTTTCCGCATAAGTTACAAAGTAAATTCCTGTTATACACAGTAATTTATTGTTATTTTACAAAAATGCAACAAATTCCAGCCAAAATCCCAACATTGAAAATATGCTTCTTTAAATCTATAATCAGAGCATGAATACTTTTTATGGAATTCTGATTCCGTTTCTTGGAACTACATTGGGTTCAGCCTGCGTTTACTTTCTTGGAAAAAATTTAAATAAAAATGTCCAGAAATTTCTTTTGGGGTTTGCGGCTGGAGTAATGGTTGCGGCTTCTGTGTGGTCGCTTATAATTCCTTCAATAGACAGTTCATCCTCGATGGGAAAGCTTGCATTTGTTCCGGCGGCAATTGGAACTGCGGCTGGAATTGCCTTTCTTTTCCTGCTCGACATTTTGATTCCGCATCTTCATGTTGACTCGGAAAAACCAGAAGGTTTAAAAGCAAAGCTCAAGCAAAGCACCATGATGTTTCTTGCAGTTACGCTCCACAATATTCCGGAAGGAATGGCGGTCGGTGTTGTCTTTGCGGCATTTTCCGCGCAGAGCCTGGGATTTGCGGCGGCGGCAGCTCTTTCATTGGGAATTGCAATTCAGAATTTTCCAGAGGGCGCGATAATTTCAATGTCGCTTGCAGGAAACGGCGAGTCAAAAAACAAGTCTTTTGCGTTCGGAGTTCTTTCTGGAATTGTAGAGCCAGTTGCAGCCGTGATTACAATTCTTCTAAAAAATTTAATAGTGCCTGTTCTGCCTTACCTTTTGTCATTCGCGGCCGGCGCAATGCTTTACGTTGTTGTGGAAGAACTGATTCCCGAAGCTTCTGAAAAACCGCATTCAAACTTAGGCACAATCGGATTTTCACTTGGCTTTATTCTGATGATGATTCTAGATGTGGCTCTAGGCTGAACTTTCACTGGTCGGCGCAAGTTTCGCTTCAAGTCCAGCCAAATGGATTTAAAACAAAAACAAGAAAAATGCATCATCTTATAGACAGATAGCAGGAACAAACCGATTCTATGCGGTCTCCCCCAGCCAGCCGTAATGTTGAACAGACATATCAACAAAATGGTTAAGCAGCAAATTGGTTTAAGAATAAATTTTTACTTATGGAAAACAGCCTCTCTCAGAATAGAATTTATTCTTGTTTGGTAGCCTTTCCCCTGAGCTTTAAGTGCTTCCAAGACATCAATATCTATTTTGATGGAAATAGTTTTCTTGATAGGAGTAACTTTAAAATATTCAGGATGAGCAGGGACAAAATCTTTCAAATCTGAATCTGAAAATTCAGGAATATCATCATCGTAGGTTACAGGAAGAGCCGCAATTTCTTTTAGTCTTTTATCTGTTAATTTATTTGATGTAGCCATTGTAAACCTCCTGTAATTTTGGTTCTGCCTTTCGAGCAGAAATAATTCTTGTCCTTCCGTCTCGATCTGTATGGCTTGCCGCTCATTAGGAATGGCAGTAGCAGGTCGCATTGGTGGGTTAGGTTGGTGATTTGCTCTCTTAGTTTTAATGTTTTCCTAAAAGTGAAACTTAAATGTTGTCTTCTGTAATGTAGTTTGCCATAGACTGCTACTCTTTGTTCAAAAGAAAATCCGCAAGATTTATTATGCTGATACCTTCATGCAGATATTTTTCATGTCTTGTTCTTGCAATTAAAATTTTTGGATAGGCATCTTTTATGCTCAGCAATGGAGAGACTTCCCGGTCAAAGGTTTCTGGAGAAGAAATATCATCGCTGACCTGAATATAGATTTTTTCACTTTGTTTTATCGCAACAAAATCAATTTCCTTTTTGTAGAGAACTCCAGTATAAACTTCATAACCTCTTCGCAGCAATTCAATACAAACCATGTTTTCATAGACTCTGCCATAGTCCATGTTTTTTGTTCCGAGAATAGCATAGCGGAAAGAATGGTCGGCAAGATAATATTTATCCTGGTTTGCAAGATACTTTTTTCCGCGGATGTCATAGCGTCGGACTTTATAAAAGGCAAAAGCATTGCAAAGATAATCCAGATATGAGCCTATAGTTTTATCATTTGTTTTTTCCTGATTACTTGTAAGAGTATCAGCAATCTTACGGACTGAAACTTCTGAAGAAATATTGTCCAGCATAAAGTCATTTAATTTATTCAGCAAAAGTTCATTTTTGATTTTATATTTCTGAACAATATCCCGAGTTATCAAAGTGTTAAAAACATCTTTTATGTAGGAATACTTTTCTTCAGGAGATTTATAAACGAATGAACCTGCCATTCCTCCTTCTTTTACAAATGAATCAAAAGCATCCTCGGTGTTGCTGAATGAAAAATATTTCTGGTATTCACAAAAAGAAAAAGGGTAAACTTGAACTTGAAAAACGCGTCCTGTAAAAAGCGTTGCCAAATCGCTCGAAAGTAAAAAGGCATTGGAACCGGTTATATAAATGTCATATTTTTCGCTTGCATGAAAAGAATTGATTACTTTTTCAAAGTCTGAACAAAGCTGGACTTCATCTATCAACAGAAAATTGTTTTTATTGCTTTGATAATGTTCTTCGACATAGGAATTCAAGGCAGGTGCAATTTTGATTGAATCGAACTCAAAAAGATTGTAATTGATGTGAATTATATTTGCATTCCTGTCTGTTTCTTTTATCCAGTCAATGAATGCATCCATCAGTTTAGATTTACCTGAGCGTCTAACACCTGTTATCACTTTTATATCTGGTGTTCCAGTAACGCTTTTGAGCTTTTCTAAATAAAATTCCCGTTCAATTAATTTCATAAGAAAAGTATACATTGTCTATTTCGCAAAATCAATAAAATTTCAATTTTGCGAAATGTAAGTTAAGTAAACAATAATATTCGGTTTTACAACTCGATTTTAGGCAAAGTGGTATCTATGTGATTTTACCTCCAGTTTGCCGCTCATGAGTCGAGGCAACAACAGGTCTTGCTGGCAAGGCAAGCGATTTTGTCCTGATTTTTAAGAAAGAAGGCATATAATAAACTTAGAGTTTTGTAGTTTAATGCAATTATCGGGCTTGCCGCTGCGATGTTTCTGAAGAAAACTCGATTGATAATCTATTGTAATTTTACAACAGATTCCTGACCGAGTTTACTGCGTAAACATCGCAGTATCACAGCACGGGAATAACACATAAATTCCTGTCTTTTTCAAAATTCGACATTCAGGCTATATAGGACTACTGAACAAAAATGCTGGTTTGGTCGGCGCAAGTTTCGCTTCAAGTCCAAATAGATGGATTTAAAACAAAAAAAACTTCAGAGCGAATCTGAAGTTTTTTATAGCTGGGGTTGGACTTGAACCAACGGCCTCCGGGTTATGAGCCCGACGAGCTGCCAACTGCTCTACCCAGCGTCGTAATATGTTCTTATATAATATGAAAAATAACAGCGAGTGTCAATAGCAATATCTGTTTTTAATAACAATTTGCCCCGCCGCCTAAAAAAGTAGCCAAGGCAAATTGTTATTACAGTCAGCCTGAAAAACTTGTTCCAAAAATGCACATTGCAAAGCACAAGCTTTTAGGCTTTTAGCATTTTTTACTTCTTGAGCAATGCCGCAAATGGATTATAGTACATTCCGTCGTCGCTGCCAAAATTCTGCTTTTCATGGCGAGGCTTTCTATTCTTATCGAACGAAGTCTTTTCTCCAGAAGCTGAATGTTTTTTCACAACCACAACTTTTTTCTTTGCGCCAGAAGAAACTCCTCCAACAGGACGGCTTGCAGCATCAGATTTTAATGAAAGGCTGATTCTTTTTCGGTCTGTGTCCAAATCGATTATTGTAAATTCCTTTACATCGCCAACCTTGATTACGTCCATTGGATCAGAAACAAAACTGTCGCTAAGCTCAGAAATGTGAATAAGTCCAGTTTCATGCAAACCGATATCTACAAACGCGCCAAAGTCAACAACATTTTTAATCTTGCCGGTAACTTTCATTCCAACCTTGAGGTCTTCAAAGTTCAAAACGCCTTTCTGCATGATTGGAGCAGGATAGCCGTCGCGCGGATCACGGTTAGGTTTTGCAAGCTCTTCAACAATATCGTTAATTGTAGTTTCGCCGACACTGTATTTTTCTTCCAGCTGCTTTTTCAGCTCTGCGGAAATCTTTTCTTTTTTCTGAACAAGCGGAAGAACTTCTTTTGCAACTTCGTAGTTTTCCGGGTGAACCCAAGTGTTATCAAGCGGATTTGAACTTTCTGGAATTTTCAAGAATCCCGCGCACTGCTCAAATGCCTTTGGTCCAAGTCCCGAAACTTTTTTCAAATCCTCGCGGCTTGTTATTTTTCCGTTTGTATCGCGGTAGGCAACAATTTTTTTTGCAAGAGAACTGTTGATTCCAGAAACATATTTTAAAAGGCTTGCGCTCGCAGTGTTCAAGTTCACGCCAACCTGATTTACAACAGAGCCAACTACTTCATCCAAAGTATCCGAAAGTTTTTTCTGGTTTACATCGTGCTGGTAAAGTCCAACACCGATTGCCTTCGGGTCGATTTTTACAAGCTCGGCAAGAGGATCCTGCAATCTTCTTCCCATTGAAATTGCGCCGCGGATTGTAAGGTCAAGTTCCGGGAATTCCTCGCGGGCAATGTCGCTTGCAGAATAAACAGAGGCTCCGGACTCATCAACAACAGTATACATAACATCAGAATAATTTTCGCTGATTACCTTGCTTACAATCGCCTGAACTTCCTGGCTTCCTGTTCCGTTTCCGACTGCGACAACCTGAATATCGTACTTGTCAATCGCATCATTGATTGCTTTATATGAGCCTTCTGGATCTGCAACCTGCTTAATCAAAAAGTAGCCCAGATATTTTCCAGTTTCATCAAGGGCGGCGCATTTTGTTCCAGTGCGGATTCCAGGGTCAACACCAAGAACGCGGCTACCTTTTATAGGCTGAGTCATCAGGAGGTTCTTTAAGTTTTCACTGAAAATTCCAATTCCATGCTCGTCAGCATCATCCGTTTCATCACTGCGGATTTCACGCACAACAGCAGGGCTTAAAAGGCGCACAACTCCGTCTTCAATAGCTTCAGAAAAAGCCTTGTTGTTAATTGTGTATTTTTTCTGAATAACTTTTACAGCCTCGTCAACATCAACAGAAATTGTAACTTCAAGCGCGCCTTCACGTTCTGCACGGTTGATTGCAAGAATTCTATGCGGCTTAACCTGATTCAACGGTTCGCTGTAATCCCAGTACATTTTATATGTAGAAGTTTTTTCAACAGTTTCAGCATCCTGTCCGTCTGGAACAATTCCTTTTGTGACAATTGAGCCGGTTTCCATATAAAGTGAATGGACTGTTTCGCGGTTCTTGGAATCCTGAGCAACACGCTCGGCAACAATATCCTTTGCGCCGGCAATCGCATCTTCCGAAGTTTCAACATTTAAAGCCGAATCCTCGTTATCTGTCTTTATGAATTCCTTTGCCTTTTCAAGAAGAGCAGCGTCATCAAGGTCATACATGGCATCTGCCAAAGGCTCAAGTCCTTTTTCCTGCGCAACCATTCCGCGTGTCTTTTTCTTCTTTTTAAATGGCGCCCACAAGTCTTCAAGCTCAGAAAGAGTTTTGGCTCCCATTGCGGCATTGTACAAAGATTCAGTGAGTTTGTTCTGGTTAAATATGCCTTTTACAATTTCAAGGCGGCGTTCTTCCAGATTTTTATAGGAAGTAAACAAGTGGTCGCATTCACGCACCTGAAGCTCATCAAGAGAGCCGTGCTTTTCTTTGCGATAACGTGCAATAAAAGGAATAGTACATCCTTCCTGAACAAGGCTGATGACCGCGCTTACCTGAGGAACTTTTATATTCAGCTCCTCAGCGATTTTTTTCATAATTTCAACTTCATTGACTGTCAACGAGTCGATTTTCTCTTGAGTAAATTCCATAGGACGCTATTTTACGAAAAAAACAACCTTGCGTAAAGTGGAACTTTTGGATGGAGGAAAACATTGCCGCTGAAGGAATACTTCCTAACTCCTGAAGTGAGTATTCCTAAGACCTGAAGTGAATATCCCTAAGACCTGAAGTAAGTATTCCTAAGGCCCTTAGAGAGTATTCCTTAGGGTCTTAGGAAGTATTACTCAGCCTCTTAGGAAGTATCGCTACGGTCCTTAGGAAGTATTCCTTCAGTCTGTTATTGAAAATTCACTTAAATTTCCTAGCTCTTCAAGAGATTTTATAAGCACGGAAAAATCGTATTCTGTAGGAGATTTTACAAGGTAGTGCAGGATTATCTGCTTTGTTTTTATAATGCGGCTCATGTTCATGTCTGCCACAATCAGTCCGTGCGCTGTGATTGTTTTGCGCAGTTTTTCCATGTCCAGAGAGTCGTTTTCAAAGCACAAGTGAAGGCTTTTTGTTTTTTCAGCCGGAAACCATTTTGTTTCAAGCTTTTCAAGGCGCATAAGAAGAAACAGAACCATTGCAAGCGCGATTCCCACTTGAATGTAAAGCCCGGCTCCAATCGCAAGCCCGAACGCTGATGCAGTCCAGATTATCGCCGCAGAAGTAAGGCCTTTTATGTTCAGCCCTTGCTTCATTATTGCTCCACCGCCAAGGAAGCCTATTCCGCTCACAACTCCAGCCGCAATCCTTGTGGGATCTCCTTTTGCAGCTGCAATAAAACCTTCCGCCTTTGTCATGTAAACAGAAAGAATCGAAAGCAACGTTGAAGAGACACAGATTAGAATCAAAGTTCTCATCCCGATTACCTGATTGTGGCTTTTGCGCTCAAGTCCAAGGAGACCGCCGCACACAGCGCCTGCGGCAACTTTTATAATGCTTTCTGTTAAAAAATCAAGTTCCATCTATTAATATGCTTACCTTTTAAAAAGTTTGAATCCGCTTGAAGGCTTTGCTCCCGGTTTAACCCACTGGGCTTTTTTGCCTGATTTTGAAGCGTCCATTGAGTTTAAATATGTGCATAGCCATCTGCCAGTTTCGTCATCGCGCCGGAATCCTTCCATTGAATTGTCTCCGCGGATTAAAACAATATTCACAAAAATTGAATCGTTGCAAACCGCCGCAAGATTTTCAGCAAATGAAGCGAATGCGGCTTTTCCTGCTGAAACCAAAGGGGAAGCAATTGCGCTGAGTCCGTCTTTTAGAGCCGGGGAATGAAGCACGTCTATTCTTGAAGGAGTTTCCTTTAAAAGGAAGACAAGTGTTCCAGGACCTTCCGAAGCATCTCTTTTTTGAAAAGATGAAATTATTTCCAGCGCAAGATACTGGTAGCCTGCAATCATTTCGTCGCAGCCACGCGCAATTTCCTCGCTGTCCATTTTTTCAGCCTTGGAAGCAAACCATTCTTCATCAAAGTAAAGAACCGCTTCATCCATTCTGTTGAATATTGTAAGCGTTTGAAGCACAAGAGAGCGTGCCGAAAGCGGAGACGATTTGTTCCATTCAATTGTGCAGATTCCAGATTTTGCCTCAAGATTTTTTTCTTCTTCGTAAGCCGCCTGATTTGCCTTGCGTTCTGCAATTGTAAGTTTTTTTATAGGCTGAACTTCATCTGTCTGCGGTCCGGTTATTATTATGTTTCTGCCCGAAAAAGCAACTCCGTCCGTAAAGCTTCCTGCATCCGGCATATTTTTTCCAGCAATAAGAATTGTTTTTTCCATGTGCAGATTATAGCATAAAAAGTAAGAATAAATAAAGGTTGATGATGATAACAAACAGGGCAAACGCATTATAAATGTATTCAGCATAAAACTGGCTCCTAGTCACGGTT
>OQVR01000063.1_pt1 | contig 34878 bp, 16 predicted proteins | sample 1691521 | NCBI WGS metagenome assembly OQVR01 (sample SAMN03418256, study PRJEB22391) | human gut metagenome | biome: human-gut; feature: organic feature; material: feces | host: Homo sapiens | place: Tanzania | collected 2013-01
TAACTAATTAACCTTCTAATACCATTAACATAAACCTTAAACAAAATGAAATAAACACCGTCGTCACGACGCCAAGTATTTCATAACCTTAAAAACTAATACCATGAAAAACCGATGCAAAGGTATGCAAAATATGTTATATAACATACTTTTTCGGCATAAAATTCAAGAATTTAACACTATTTAACCAAATCCACTAAAAATACCCCTCCAACTCAAAAAAAATCGCCAATAAGTTGCGAGATCGCCAAATTTTTTATTACTTTGCATCGCTAAACGAAAATAGAGGCGTAGCCCAGCTGGTTTAGAGCGCTGCAGTCACATTGCAGAGGTCAAGGGTTCGAATCCCTTCGTCTCTACTACAAAAAAGGAAATCACCCCCGATTTCCTTTTTTTATTTTTAATACTTACTATAAAAAGAGAATCACCTGTCAAGGGGAAAACTTGGCAGGTGATTTTTTAGTGTGTGAATCAAAGGGTTATCTGTAGATTTTCTTGATCACTTTTGATGTGCCGTCGATGTAGTGGGTAACCACGATGTTCAATCCATTGAATGGACGAGTGCTCACTCTACCAGAAATGTCGGAGTAGGTGACTGATTGCACAGGCTTGTCGCCAAACTCGTTTTCAAGCACATCGGTGGCAAGTCCACCCAATTCGGGATATTCAATATCGAGGAAGAATGTGGCTTTATACTTCTCTGGGTGCGCTACTGATACACCGGCAAGCGCATCGCCACGCAAATCGTAGTCGTAGCAGATATTGTCGGGTGCACCGACTGGAGCACCAGTGAGTTCGGTGTCGGAAACGTATGCCTTCAGCACCACAAATTCACCTCTTGCATCAGAGAACTTGAAGTTTGCAACATTGTTGAACCAGTCTTTTATGTAATCGAAGTTGGTGATTTCAGATGTGCTTGTCATATTGCTGTTGATAACAGGAAGTTTAGTGGCATCGTCTTTCACCGAGTGGAGAATTACGCCCTTTGTTGTGATTTCGTCTGCATTGATGGGTTCTGCAATTCGCCAGTTGCTCACCTTGCTCACATCCAAACCGTCGGCTTCGAGTGTTTCGGCATCGGTAAGGGTGACAGTGGTCTCGCGAGGCTTATTTTCCTCGTTGTTGTCGCCCAAATATTTCTCGTAATGGTGAATGATGTATTCACCTACCTTTTTGCTGAGCATAGGTTCTACGCCTTCTGCTCCGGTCCATTGGGTTCGCAAGTAATAGATGTAGAAATGCTTGCCCTTGTGAGAGAATTTTGCGAGGTCGGCTTTGACTTTGCGATAGTTGTTTGAGGCATCAATGCCTGGCAGATTGGGGTCGCCCTGGATTTCTTTCTCTTGCTCTTGTTTATCGCAATAGTCTTCACCAATGTGTGGCGAATTGATGTTCAGCGCGTTGAGGTGCATATTCTGCACGTGCACATCGCGAAGTTCAAGGTTTTGGCTCAAATCGAGTTTGTGCAGCCAGTTGCCTTTTGCGAGTTGACGGCCAGCCCAACGCGATTTGTGCAACCAGAGCGACTTCAAATTCTTCAATCCCGTCAAATCGAGTTGGTCGATATACATTGAGAATGCGTGTAGCACTTCAAGGTTAGGGAGTTGGTCGATAACATCGGTTTGGAACGTGTTGTTGGGCAAACCGTTGTTTTCCTCATCGTAGCCATACACATTGTCGAAAATCAGCAAACTCTTCAGTGCGGCATTGGCAGTTTTGTCGGCCTTGAGGTGTGTGAAATCGAAGTTGTGCTCAAGTCGGAGTTCTGCAAGTTGCGTATTCTTTGTGATATCAAGAGTTTTGAATTTTATATTGTTGCTCAAATTCAAGACCTTAAGATTTGGGAGAGCAGAGGCATCAAAAGTGGAGAGATTGTTGAAATCTAAATACACTTCTTCGAGCTTCTTGTTGAGCGAAAGGTCGGCACTTGAAATAGGTGTATAACTGTAGAATTGGCGATTATCCGCATCTACCGAGTAGCTTGTGCCTTTGGCGTTAAAGCCAAATCGCTCGCGGCTCATGTTCAGTTTCTTGATGTCGGTGTAATAGCCAATGCCTGTGATGTCGCTCACGCCAGAGAAAGCATACAATGGGTGTCCGTTACTCACTTCTGATGTGTTTGTTTCCACGCCATAAGTGCTCAAATCAATTTCAGTAAACTCATTCAGTCCCTTAGGGCTGAAATCGTTTTCCGCTTTGCCAACAGGCAACAGTATCAATTTAAACGGATATGTGCTTGCAGCCGCCTTGAAACCAGTGGAAATAGCAAAAACATCATTAAAACTGGTGGCATTACCTGGGTAACCATCAGGAAATTCACCATTAATAATTGAGGGCCAGAATGGAAGCTTTGTATTCACATTACTGTTTCGCGCTCTGGTGTACCAAACTCTGCTGCCACTCTTAGTCAAAATCCATTCAATGAAATAATTATCCTTGAATCCTTCGTATTTTGTGTAGTTGCTGTCGAATGATTTCAGCACCACGAAATCCCTATTGCTGTAAGAGATACTGCTGATGTTTGCTGAATGGAAATACCATAAGCCGTTTTCACCCTTCTTGAAGAAATAGCCCAAGCCGGCAAGGTCGCCTGTGGCATCTTCCTTATACTCGTAATTTTCCTTTTCGGCAGCGGTCATTTCTCTTATGCGAAGATTCTTCACCTTAATGGTTATGCCTGCCTGACTGCCGAAGTCCAATCGGAGCGTTTCTCCAGCCTTACCCCAAGAGAGCGAATTGCGCTCGTTGGTGATGATGGCTTTGAATGATTTGAAGGAAGAAGTAGCGTTCATCGTTCCGAAGAATTTCGAACGGGCTTCACTCCAAGTGTTGCCAAAGAAAATCTGAAGATTATTAACATCAGCAGAGCTGGTGTAGTCGAACTCTACCACGCACAACGACGATGCAAGGTCGGCGGAAAGAGCCTTAGTATGGATAAATGGGTCACCACCAGTTGTCTTCAGGGTGTATTCGCCACTTGTCGCATCGTAAGAAGCCGACATTTGATTAGGACTTGTGGCGTTCAGCTCCAATTTGGTGCCAGTGAACACAGGCTCGCCGATTGTGGCAGCCTCGTATTCATTGTTGGCCGCATCGAGAGCCGTAACGGCATACCAATAGTTGTCCGCCTTGTCGGCTGGCAACTCGTAAGAATTGGTATAAGCCACATCCTCCAAATACTCGCTATTGATGCCGTTTTGTGCAGTTGACGCATAAGGCATGGAGGTGGATTTTGGCACAGCGTAGATGGCGTAGCGGCACATTTTGTCGTTGCTCACAGCATCCCAAGAGAGTTGTTTGCCATTCTTAACCAGGTTTCCGGGCTTTTTATAGTTAGCCTTCGCCTTCCAAGTCATGGCAGGTGGAATGGCCTTGTGGGTGTAGATGTTTTGCGCCACATAATTAGCAAACGTGCTTCCCCAACTACCTTCTTTCAAGCACTTGGCAGAGAAGAAGATGCTGCCAGGGGCATTGTTGAGGGTATTGCTGCGGTTTGCACTTATTTGATACAGCATTTGGATATATGAGGCAGCGTTGCCAGGAGTAAGCACGCTTGCGGATGTGTTGTAATGGCTTGCATAGTGGTGACGGCCAAACTGGTTAGCCACCTTACTCCACCACTGGGTAAGAGGGATGTAAGGTGCGTCTCTGTTGGTAGTGCTCCAATAAATTTGTGGTGAAATGTAATCAATGCTTTTATCTTCAAGCCACTGCACAGGGTCGCTGAATATGCCATTGTATTGCCAATCGCTCCCACGAGGGATTGGCTCTACACCGTGCTTCTTTGCCACAGCCGCATCAGAACAACTAACGCCTGCTGGCGAGATGCCGAACGAGCAATCGGGGCGATGCTGCTGAACGGCTGCATAAACGGCTTTCACCATGCGGTTCACATTGTCGCGTCTCCAGTCGCCAAATGAGAGGCGCTTGGGATTGTTGCTCGTATACTCCTGATAGTCGCCAGCGGTGTAGTTAGTGGGAATGTCTTGGGGATAGAAATAGTCGTCGAATATCAAACCGTCAACATCGTATTTGGTGATGATTTCTACACACACGTTCACAATTCGGTCGATTGTCCACTGCTGGGCAGGGTCAAGGATACTGACCCCTCCATAAGTGAGTAGGTGCTTGCGTGCTTCTGCATCTTTTGCATTGCTCCATGACTCACCAGCCCATGGCTGTTCTGGTGTCTTGGAATAGCGGTAGGGATTAACCCACGCATCAATGCGCAAACCGCGCTTGTGCGCCTCTTGCACTGCAAAAGCCAATGGATCCCAACCGGGATCTGTGCCACGTTTGCCACTCAAGTAACTCGACCATGGTTCGTAACTTGATTTGTAGAATGCATCACACATAGGACGCACCTGAAAACAAACGGAATTGAGGTTTGCGGTTTTGCAAGCCTCTAAATAGGCAATCAAGTCTGCCTTCATCAGGTCGGGGTTTCCGTAATGAGCCTCTTTAGGCCAATCAATATTGTCAACTGTGGAAATCCAAACCGAGCGCATTTCGCGCTTTTGCGCATAGCCATCGGCCGCATTTGCCGAAAATGCCCCCCCCACAAAGCAGGGCAAAGCCAGCAACGCCAATGCCATACGCCTAAAAAAATTGGCATTTGCAAAATTATTCATACAAAATAAATTTAATTAATAGATATAGTTTATAGCTAATTTGTTAACTCGTTTGTAGGTAGTGCCTGACTATTATATGGTGACGATGAGGCTGATAATACCCGTAACGTCGCTCACATCGCCCATCATAGAGGGTTTGTCACAAAGTTATAAAAAAAATATTCACTATTAAAACAAATTCTGGATTTTTGCATCAAAAAAATGGATAAAAATAAGAATTTTGCCATTTTTCAAGCTCTCTCCTATTAAAAAATCTAATTTCTGACCTCTTTTTTTGGGAGGCTGTCCGAAAACTCAGATAATAATTCGGTTTTGTGGATAAATATTGGGGATGCACAGAAACAAAAACATAAAAAAACAGCTCGCCTTCGGCGAAAAACCAATCTTTAGAAATCAGATTGTCCGAAAGCGCAAATATTGTATCATAACGTAGGGACATGCCTTTGGCATGTTTCGATGCAAACAGCAATATATCAACGCATTGGAAACACGCCAGAAGAACCTCCCCTTTGGTATGATTCAATTTGCATTAAAATTTAAAAAGAAATCATTTTATCATCAGGGGGTTTTCGCCGTGAAACGGCGAGCGGTTTTTATCCTTGGGGCAAAGTGGATAGCCCTCGTAAGAGGGTGGCGGAGGGATTGTGTGGTTGGCGGCATGGAAACTCGTTTCCAATGACGCAAAGCGCACAGTCGCACCGCCAAATGCGAAGCATTCCACGTTGCTCCAAGGCTGTTTTTTTATGTTTTTGTTTTTGATTCCATTCTCGATTCGGCAACAATACATAATCTATCCCCCAGGATTGGGGCAAAAAAAAATCCCTGATATCACTATCGGGGATTGCTTAACTAATTAACCTTCTAATACCATTAACATAAACCTTAAACAAAATGAAATAAAAACCGTCGTCACGACGCCAAGAATTTCATAACCTTAAAAACTAATACCATGAAAAACCGATGCAAAAGTACAAGAAATATGTTATGTAACATACTTTTTCAGCAACTTTTTGCTTTGATTTAACTTATTTTTGCAATATTCTGCTATTTTCGCGTGAATTTTACAAGCGTTCACACTTTTTCTTGGCAAAAATATTATCTGAAGGCGAAAATGAATGAGTTTTACTGAAATTTGAGTAATTTTGCTCACACATATATAATACGAACGACGAATGATGAGAAAACTATTGCTTGCCCTACTGGCTATGGCTGCCGTGCAGATGAGCGGCGCAATAAAAATTGTGGCGATGAGCGACATTCACGCCATGAGCGAGAAGCTTGTTGAGAAAAGCGGCGCGGCTATTGACAAGTATGCCGCTTCAGATATGCGCATGATTAAGGAGAGCGCCGAGATTTTGCGCACGGTGATTGGAAAAATCATTGAGCAACGCCCCGACATTGTGATGATTTCGGGCGACCTCACGAAAGACGGCGAGCGATTGAGCCACGAGTTTGTGGCAAGTCAGCTCGAACGTCTCCGTGCCAAGGGTATCAAGGTGCTGGTGATTCCGGGCAACCACGACATCAGCAACGCCAACGCCAAATATTTCAACAGCAAGGAGCGTCGCACAGCCGCCACCATCACTCGCAAGGAGTTTCGCGACATCTACACCCACTTCGGTTACGGTGGCGATGTGAAGTGCGACACCGCCTCGCTGAGTTATGCAGCTGAACCTGTGAAGGGGCTGGTGGTGATAGGCATCGACAGCAATCGTGACGAGGAAAACTTGCTGAAGGCTCGTGGCGACTCGGTGAACACCTACCACACCGCCGGGCGCATCAAGGATGCCACGCTGCGCTGGATTACCGACCAGGTACGCTCGGCACGCGCACAAGGCAAACGAGTGGTGGCGATGATGCACCATCACCTGATTGAGCATTTCGACAAGGAAGCCCAACTACTGGACAAATATGTGGTGGCTGACCACGAGAACGTGCGCAACGAACTGATTGACGCTGGCGTACACGCCATTCTCACAGGACACTTGCACCTCTCCGACATTGCCCGCGATTACAACAACGGCGACTCCATCACCGAGGTGGCAACAGGCTCGCTTATCACCTACCCTTTCCACTACCGCACCATCACCATTGATGCCGACCGCATGAGCGTGACCACCAGCCAGCTGAAGAGCATCGCCTCAAACCCACACTTGCTTGCCGACGGCAAACGCCAAGTGGAGCAGGCCGTGCCAGGCTTGCTGAACAGCGTGCTGGCGCGACTGATGGGCAAGATTGAGAAGTTGAACAAAAAGTTGAGTGGCGTGATGGCGCTGTTTGGCGGTGGCGAAAGCCTCGACCTTACCGCTCAGAAAGACAAGATAACCGCCACATTCCACCGCGAACTCGACGACCTTGCCACCAAGGCTTTCATCATGCTCTACGAGGGCAACGAGGGGCAAAATCCACAGTCGCAAGTGCTGATTGAGCAGATGAACACCGGCATAAAGGCTGTGCTCGCCTCATCACTTCCTGCCTCACTTGGCGACATGGTGGAGGGCTTCATCACGGAGAACGCCATGCCTATGTTCGACACCCAAATCCGCAGTATGCTCGAAGACCGCAACCACTGCGACACACCGCAGGAAGTGGTGGTTGACGACCACACCGCATCGTTCAAATTTTGATTATTCGTGCAGCAAATTCGGAACGAATGGTATCTTTTTCGTAACTTTGTGGCGAATAACACTATAAGTGCGCCGATGCCGAGAGATTTGCGAGAGGCATCAGTCACCACATTTCATAATTATAACATCAAAATTGCAATAAGAATATATGCCAGAATCGAATTTTATCGACTATGTGAAAATCATGTGTCGCAGTGGCCGCGGAGGACACGGCTCTGCTCACTTGCATCGTGCAAAATACATGCCTAAGGGTGGTCCTGACGGTGGCGACGGCGGTCGTGGCGGTCACATCTTCCTGAAGGGCAACAGCAACCTGTGGACACTGATTCACTTGAAATACACGCGCCACATCTTCGCCACCGACGGCGCACCGGGCTACGAAAACCAGTGCCACGGCAAAGACGGCGAAGACCGCACCATAGAAGTGCCTTGCGGCACTGCCGTTTACGATGCCGAGACGGGCGAGTTTCTCTGCGATGTGACCGAAGACGGCCAGATTGTGAAGTTGCTCCGCGGCGGCCGTGGCGGTTTGGGCAACACCCACTTCAAGACTGCCACCAACCAAACTCCACGCTACGCCCAGCGAGGCGAGGACGGTGTGGAAAAGGCGGTGATTATGGAGTTGAAGGTGTTGGCTGATGTGGGATTGGTGGGTTTCCCTAACGCAGGTAAAAGCACCCTGCTCTCGGTGATTTCTGCCGCCAAGCCAAAAATCGCCAACTATCCGTTCACCACCCTTGAGCCCAACTTGGGCATCGTGAGTTATCGCGGACAGCAATCGTTTGTGATGGCGGATATTCCTGGTATCATCGAGGGCGCGAGCGAGGGCAAAGGCCTCGGTTTCCGCTTCTTGCGCCATATCGAGCGCAATGCCGTGCTCCTCTTTATGGTGCCAGCCGAGACCGACGACATTAAAAAGGAATACGACATCCTCTGCAACGAGGTGAGCACTTTCAACCCCGACCTTGCCGACAAGCCACGCGTGCTTGCCATCACCAAGTGCGACATGATCGACGACGAGTTGAAAGACATGCTTTGCGAGCATCTGCCCGACGATGTGCCCACGGTGTTCATTTCATCGGTGGCACAAAAGGGACTTACCGAACTGAAGGACTTGCTTTGGCGCACCATCAACGATGAGCGCAACCGCATACCCGAAACGCTCACCCAGCGCGACCTCAGCGCAAGCCACCGCGTGAAAGAGGAAGACGACTTCATCTTCGAGGCAGAGAAACCAGTGCGCCGCGACGATGACATCGACGAAAACGCAGGCGGAAAGATGACTTGGGAAGAAACCGACCGCCAGTGGGACGACGAATACTGGGAAGAAGACTTCGCCGACGAGAACGAGAAATTCCAAGTGGTTTCCGACCCCGACGACGCCATCACCAAAGCCGACCTCCAAGAACTCGCCCAACAGTCCACCCCCGACGAAGAAGAAGAATAACCCCCACCCAAAATACAACCAAAATCCGTGCAGCCCCACCAGCCCCACGGATTTTCTGTATTTATACAAACCTAACCAACACCCATATAAATACCAAATTACGCGAGTTCTGGATAAGCGTGGACTGAAAAGGCGGGACACAATGTCCACTTCCGCATCTCGCCTTTTCAAACTTTCCTTCTCCCGAACTCGCGTAATATCTAACTTCTAATTTCTGATTTAGAACATGGTGGAGACTCGGCGGACGGCTTCTACGAAGCGGTGCACTTCGTCGAGGGTGTTGTAGGCGGCGAATGATGCGCGCACCATGCCTTGCACGCCGTAGCGGTTCATCAGCGGTTGGGCGCAGTGGTGACCTGTACGCACCTCAAAACCGAGCTTGTCGAGCAGGAGTCCCATGTCGTAACTGTTGATGTCGCCCACCAGGAACGAAATCACACCTGCCTTGTTTTCGGCAGTGCCGAAGATGCGCATACCGTCGATGGTGAGCAGTCCGCGTGTGGCTTCCTCCACCAGCGCACGCTCGTGTGCGGCAATGTTTTCGATGCCCAACTCATTGATATAGTCGAGCGCGGTGCCAAATGCGGCGATTCCCACATAGTCGGGGGTGCCGGCTTCGAATTTGAATGGGAGTTCGGCGTAGGTGGTGCGCTCAAAACTCACTGTGCCAATCATTTCGCCACCACCTTGGTAGGGCGACATGCTGTTGAGACGGAATTTCTTGCCGTAAAGCACGCCCACGCCAGTAGGGCCATACATCTTGTGGGCAGAGAATGCGTAGAAGTCGCAGTCAAGGTCGCGCACATCGATAGCGATGTGTGGTGCCGCCTGAGCACCGTCGATAAGCACCGGCACGCCATGCTGATGCGCAATGGCAATCATCTCCTTCACGGGATTGATGGTGCCCAGCACATTCGACACATGCGCCAATGCCACAAAGCGGGTTTGCTCGGTAAACAAGTCGGCATATTCATCTAAATTCACTTCGCCGGCATCGTTGATGGGCACCACACGAATGCGGATTCGCTTATCCTTGCCAATGAGTTGCCAAGGCACGATGTTGCTGTGATGCTCCATGGTGGTGAGAATAATTTCATCACCGTTGCAAAGTCGGTCGCCATAGGTGGCAGCCACCAGGTTGATGGCCTCGGTGGTGCCGCGTGTGAACACCACCTCTTCAATGGATGCGGCATTGATAAACGCACGCACCTTCTCGCGAGTGGCTTCCACCATGTCGGTAGCCTCGCCTGAAAGGGTGTGTACGCCACGGTGCACATTGGCACGGTGGTGGAAATACATATCTTCAATGGCTTTCACCACGCACATTGGGGCTTGCGAGGTGGCGGCGTTGTCGAGGTACACGATGGGGTGGCCCTCAATTTCGCGTTGAAGAATGGGGTAGTCTTTTCTAATAGAAGTGAGTTTCGAATCGTCGAACATATTTAGTTTGTAGTGATCTGTCAGAGATTAAATGTTGTCTGTTATTTTGCTACCGCACAGTTTGCCGCAGTGCAGTCGGCACACATTGCGAGTTGGCCACGGAAGCGTTTTTCCACCAGGTGGTGCAAGCGGTCTTTCAACGCAGGGAGGCGAACGGCGTCGATTACGTCGCTCATAAACGCCTGCATAAGCAGTTGGCGTGCCTCTGCCTCGCTGATACCGCGCGAACGCATATAGAACAGCGCTTCCTCATTGAGTTGACCTGTGGCAGAGCCGTGCGAGCACTTCACATCGTCGGTGTAAATCTCAAGTTGAGGCTTGCTGTACATCTTCGCGTTGGCCGATGCCACGATGTTGCGGTTGCCTTGATAGGCCACTGTGCGAGGGCAATTCTCTTTCACCAGCACCTTGCCTGCGAATGCGCCCACGGATTGGTCGTTGAGCACATACTTAAACATCTCGTTGCTTTCGCAGCGTGCCACATTGTGGCTGATGAACGTGTGGTTATCAACGTGCTGACGGGCAGATGCCACGGTCATGCCGAGCAGGTGTGTTTCGGCGTGCTCACCGTCGATGTTCACATAATAGTCGTTGCGAGTGATGCCGTTGAGCAGCGTGATGCCGTCAATCAGCACATTTGAGCCTTCGGCTTGGCGCACGAAAATCGACGAAACACGGTGGGTGCTCTCGCTGCTCTCCTCCAAATCGTAGTAGTCGAACATCGAGCCACGCTCAGCCACGATTTCCACCACTTGGCTTGCGAGGTAATTGTGCTCAGCGTCTTGCGTGTGGTCGCACACCAGCATCTTGGCCTGTGCGCCCTCTTCCAGCACCACTAGAATGCGGCGAAGTGCCATCACAGGCGCGGCAGCCTTGAATATGTTCACCAGCTGAATGGGCTTCTCCACCACCATGCCCTTCGGCACGTAGATGAGCATACCGTCTTGTGCGAGCAGGGTGTTGAGCGCCACTTCCGGCTTCTTCAGGTCGGCAAGCGACCCAAGGTGCTTCTGGAGCACTTCGGGGTGATTTTTTTGCGCGTCGGCAAAACTTTCAATCACCAGCCCGGCTTGCGTGTTGCGTGCGGCGGTGCGGCTTTCGGCAAATATGTCGTTGAAAAAGAAGTAGAGGCAAGTGCTCATGTTGGGCACATCGCAGCGAAACGAAGCCGCCGCATCGGGTGCGAAAGGCACACGATTGATGTTCACGCCATAGTCGGGCGCAAACACCTTTTCCAAATCAGTCGCCTCGTAGTCCTCCTGTCCCTTCTTGGGGAGCGTGGCGCCACCGAGAGCGGCAAGTGCGTCGGGGCGCAGCGCATTCATAGCGGCTGGCGCGTGGGCGCAGATGGCTTCGGCGTGCTGGGTGTAGAGGTCGATGTATTGAGTGAGTGAAGTTGTCATAGCGGCTTACTCTCCTTTTTTATCCACTTGTTCCTTAATCCAGTCGTAGCCCTTTTCCTCAAGTTCCATCACCAGTTCAGGGCCGGCGCTCATCACGATGCGTCCCTTGTAGAGCACATGCACGAAGTCGGGCTTGATGTAGTCGAGCAGGCGTTGGTAGTGTGTGATCACGATGGTGGCATTGTTGGCGGTTTTCAGTGTGTTCACGCCCTCAGCCACAATGCGCAGCGCATCGATGTCGAGGCCGCTGTCGGTTTCGTCGAGAATGCTCAACTTAGGCTCCAGCATAGCCATTTGGAAAATCTCGTTGCGCTTCTTCTCACCGCCAGAGAAACCCTCGTTCACGGCGCGTGACGCAAGTTTGTTGTCGAGTTGCACCACTTGGCGCTTCTCGCGCATGAGTTTCAGGAAGTCGCTTGCGCTCAGAGGCTCTTTGCCGTAGTATTTGCGTTTCTCATTGATGGCAGCACGCATAAAGTTGACCATCGACACTCCTGGAATTTCCACAGGGTACTGGAAACTGAGGAACAAGCCTTCGTGGGCACGGTCTTCGGGAGAGAGTGCCAAGAGGTCTTTGCCGTTAAATTCCACTTCGCCACCGGTCACTGTGTAGGCAGGGTTGCCGGTGAGCACAGCGCTGAGCGTACTCTTGCCAGAGCCGTTCGGCCCCATAATGGCGTGAACTTCACCCGGCTTCACCGTGAGGTTGATGCCTTTCAAAATCTCCTTGCCCTCAATCGAGGCGCGTAAGTCTTTTATTTCAAGCATAATACTATTTTATGGTTGGTTTTGAATTTTTAAGTCAACGAGTCAACAGGTCAACGGGTCAACGAGTTTTTTGTCTGACGAGTCGGACAGGTCTGACAAGTCCGACAGGGGATGGTGGGAACACCATTGCGTCAAGCGCCAAAGGCATCGTCTTAACTTCTTTAACTTCTTAACTCCTTAACTTCTAAATTTTAATTTCAAAACCTCTAATTTCTAATCTCTAACTTCTAATTTCTTATCCTATGCTGCCTTCGAGCGAGATGCTGAGCAGTTTTTGGGCTTCTACTGCAAATTCCATTGGGAGTTTTGCCATCACCTCTTTGGCGTAGCCGTTCACAATGAGTCCCACGGCATCTTCGGTGCTGATGCCACGCTGGTTGCAATAGAAGATTTGTTCCTCGTTGATTTTGCTGGTGGTGGCTTCATGCTCCACTACCGACGAGTCGTTGCCCACCTCAATCACAGGGAACGTGTGGGCACCGCTGGTGGGGGTGAGCAAGAGGCTGTCGCACTGGGTGTAGTTGCGGCAGTTGGTGGCCTTAGGGGCAATTTTCACCATACCGCGGTAACTGTTTTGGCTGTTGCCAGCCGAAATGCCTTTCGACACGATGGTGCTGCGGCTGTTCTTGCCCAAGTGAATCATCTTGGTGCCGGTGTCGGCCTCTTGACGGTTGCGAGTGAGCGCCACGGAGTAGAACTCGCCCACGGTGTTGTCGCCAGCTAAAATGCAGCTTGGGTATTTCCAAGTGATAGCCGAGCCGGTTTCCACCTGCGTCCACGAGAGTTTGCTGTGGTCGCCACGACAGATGCCACGCTTGGTCACCAGGTTGTAGATACCGCCACGGCCGTCTTTGTCGCCGGGGTACCAGTTCTGCACGGTGCTGTATTTCACTTCGGCGCGCTCCTCCACAATGATTTCCACGATAGCGGCGTGGAGTTGGTTCTCGTCGCGCTGAGGTGCGGTGCAGCCTTCGAGATACGACACATAACTGTCGTCGTCGGCAACAATCAGTGTGCGCTCAAACTGCCCGGTCTGTGCGGCATTGATGCGGAAATACGACGACAGTTCCATTGGGCAACGCACGCCCTTTGGAATATACACAAACGAGCCATCGCTGAACACCGCCGAATTAAGCGCGGCATAAAAGTTGTCGGTATAAGGCACCACCGTGCCCATGTATTTCTTCACAAGGTCGGGGTAGTCTTTCACCGCCTCGCTGATAGAGCAGAAAATCACGCCAAGTTCGGCGAGTTTCTCGCGATAGGTGGTGTGTACGCTCACGCTGTCCATGATGGCATCTACCGCCATGCCCGACAGGCGCATTTGCTCCTCCAGCGGAATGCCCAGCTTGTCGAAAGTTTTCTTCACCTCAGGGTCGATTTCCTTCTGTGGGGTGCGCTTGCGTGGCGCGGCGTAGTAACTGATGTCTTGGAAGTCGATGTCGGGAATGTTCACGTGTCCCCATTTGGGTTGGGGCAACGTGAGCCAGTGGCGGAACGCCTTCAGGCGGAACTCCAGCAGCCATTCAGGCTCGCCCTTGAGTGCCGAGATTTGGCGCACCACATCCTCGTTAAGCCCTTTCGGGATAACGGCGGTTTCGACATCGGTCACGAAGCCGTACTTGTATTCTTCACCAGCGGCTTCGTTGATGATTTTCTTTTCTTCGTCTTTTTTGTTTCCTTTAATCGGATTCATTATTGTAGTAATGATCGTGGTTTTCAGCGCATTCGGTGTGCCTACTCCCCACATTTCTATTATCTAATGTGTTTAGCCTACAAAATTACTACTTTTTTCACACAAATCGCGCATTCCCACACGCAATTTTGCATTTTAAGCCCACGAGAGCCAACGAGTCAACAGGTCAACAGGTCAACGAGTGCAGCAGGTTGCAAGTCGGATTGAAGTCTGATTTGGGTCTGCTTGGGTCTGTCATGGGTCCGAAGGGTCTGCTATAGGGTTGGAAAACACCGATTTAATCCATTAAACCCCAATTTTACACCGATTTGAAAATATAAAGAAAATTGGTGTTAATGGATTTTTAATTGGATTTAATTGGTGTTTTTTGAAGGCAACAAGTCAATGAGTCAATAGGCCACCGAGTTAGCTGGTCGACGAGTTGGGGAGTGGGGAAAATAGGAAGCCCTCGCAAATTTTTGGGGATTTGCGAGGGCTGGTTATTTGGCTGCCTCTGTGGGTGTAAGTCTTTCCCTGTAGGTGAGGCTTTCCTCCATTGGGGAGGGTTGTTTTACTTCACTTGGTTGCCGAGCAGGTTGTATTTCTTGCCGTCTTTGACGATGAGCACCTGTCCGTTTTCAATCACCTTTTGAGCCTTTGTGGTGGCGGTGGTAGTAATGTCGTTGACGCCTGTAGGCATGGTAATCACATATTTTCCTACAGCGGTAAGAGTGCTGCCGTCGGCAAAATTGACGAAAGCTGCGAGGTTGGTGCTTTCAGTGAGCACGATGCCCTTAGCGTCGTCGTAGAGTAGTTCATCGTTATTGTCGTTGAGGAAGTATGTGATATTGGAGATTTCGCATGGTATATTTTGGCATTTCACACGCACGGTGAGAGGACCAGTGTATTCGCCTGGGGCTGGATCGAAACTCGTTTCTACTTTAGCCCAGCGCTCAGGAATAACAATCACAAAGTCTTGAATTTCTGGAAAGTAGAAGAATCTACAATCTTCGCCAAGTTGAGGAGTGGAAAAGGTATGTGGCTCAGCAATCCATTTGCTGTTGGTGTCGTCTTCTTTGGCGTTGATGCTCACGCCATTGTCGCCCCACTTGCCGTTCACTACCCAGCCATATTCGGCAACTTCGCCATCACCATCGAGCATGGCGAATTTTTTTTCGGTGTTCTTAGCCATTGGCTTCCAAGTCCACTCGCCACCGCCCCATGGGTGCTTCATGAAGTAGGTGAGTTCTGCTGGTGCGCTACCAGGAAGAGTAATCACGAATTTAGCGCCTGTGCGAGTTGCGTAGTCGAATTTTGAGAGGTCGAGGCGGAGCTTTACGGTGCCCGCTTTTTCAAGGTTGAACGTGATGTTGGCACTATTGTACATAGCGTCGCTTTCTTTGCCGCTGGCTTCAAAAAAGCCGCCGAAGTTGTCGGCCCAAGAGCCGTTGGTGACAAATTTCACCATATAGCCTTCGTCCACAGGCACATTGTCGAAGGTGATTTCATACACCTTGTCGGCCACTTCTGTCATTTTGTTGACATCGGCATTAGGGTCCCAGGCCGCACCGTTGAGCCAAGCACCCACGCCATTGCCCACTGCTACCACCTTCTCCACATTGAAAACGTAGGCCTGCACGCCGGTGCCGGTCACGGTCGATTTAAAAGTGGTGGCGTTGAAAGTGATGGTCACGTCGCAAGCGGTAGTCACATTGAAGGTGATGTTGTTGTCGGCTTCGTCGCCATACCATTCCACGCCATTTTTCACTACCTTGAATTGGTAGCCGTTCATGGCTGCCACGTTGGTGAAGGTTTTGGAATAGGTGCCATCGCCATTGTCGGTCATTTTGTTGTTGTGGTCGGTGCCGTCCCAAACTGTGCCGCAAAGCTCTTCCGAGCCTGCCACAATGTAAATGTCTTCAGCCATTGCCGAGAATGATGTTGCGATAAGCGCAACGAGCATCAGTAAAATTTTTTTCATAATGTTTGTTGGATTATTAAGTTAAACCCAAATCGGTCATTAGAGCCTAATGAACGATTTGGGATTATGCAAACGCCCCTATCCCATCAGTAAGTCCTTCCCTTTAGGGGAGGATTTAGGAGAGGCTTCTTTTGTTTCACTTCACTTGGTTGCCGAGCAGGTTGTATTTCTTGCCGTCTTTGATGATGAGCACCTGTCCGTTTTCAATCACCTTTTGAGCGTTAGTGGTGGCGGTGGTAGTGATGTCGCTGATGCCAGAAAGCTTGGTAATCACATATTTTCCTACAACGGTAAAGGCGCCGCCGTCGGTAAGGCTGATAAAAGCTCCGAGGTTGGTGGTTTCGGTGAGCACGATGCCCTTAGCGTCGTCGTAGAGAACTTGGTCATTGACATTGTCGTTGAAGAAGTATTTGATGTTGGAGATTTCGCCTGGCAGATTTTGGCATTTCACACGCACGGTGAGAGGACCAGTGTATTCGCCTGGGGCTGGATCGAAACTCGTTTCTACTTTAGCCCAGCGCTCAGGAATAACAATCACAAAGTCTTGAATTTCTGGAAAGTAGAAGAATCTACAATCTTCGCCAAGTTGAGGAGTGGAAAAGGTATGTGGCTCAGCAATCCATTTGCTGTTGGTGTCGTCTTCTTTGGCGTTGATGCTCACGCCATTGTCGCCCCACTTGCCGTTCACTACCCAGCCATATTCGGCAACTTCGCCATCACCATCGAGCATGGCGAATTTTTTTTCGGTGTTCTTAGCCATTGGCTTCCAAGTCCACTCGCCACCGCCCCATGGGTGCTTCATGAAGTAGGTGAGTTCTGCTGGTGCGCTACCAGGAAGAGTAATCACGAATTTAGCGCCTGTGCGAGTTGCGTAGTCGAATTTTGAGAGGTCGAGGCGGAGCTTTACGGTGCCCGCTTTTTCAAGGTTGAACGTGATGTTGGCACTATTGTACATAGCGTCGCTTTCTTTGCCGCTGGCTTCAAAAAAGCCGCCGAAGTTGTCGGCCCAAGAGCCGTTGGTGACAAATTTCACCATATAGCCTTCGTCCACAGGCACATTGTCGAAGGTGATTTCATACACCTTGTCGGCCACTTCTGTCATTTTGTTGACATCGGCATTAGGGTCCCAGGCCGCACCGTTGAGCCAAGCACCCACGCCATTGCCCACTGCTACCACCTTCTCCACATTGAAAACGTAGGCCTGCACGCCGGTGCCGGTCACGGTCGATTTAAAAGTGGTGGCGTTGAAAGTGATGGTCACGTCGCAAGCGGTAGTCACATTGAAGGTGATGTTGTTGTCGGCTTCGTCGCCATACCATTCCACGCCATTTTTCACTACCTTGAATTGGTAGCCGTTCATGGCTGCCACGTTGGTGAAGGTTTTGGAATAGGTGCCATCGCCATTGTCGGTCATTTTGTTGTTGAGGTCGGTGCCGTCCCAAGATGTGCCGCAGAGATCTCCCGAGCCTGCCACAATGTAAATGTCTTCAGCTATTGCTGAGAATGATGTTGCGATAAGCGCAACGAGCATTAGTAAGATTTTTTTCATAATGTTTGTTGGTTTATTTAAGTTAAAATACTATACAGAAAATAGAGGTGAGAAAAGCAGGTGGTAGGGCATGTGCAAATGCAGCATGGAAGGAGTAAGAGCACGGAGCTCTTCAACAATCCCTTTGCCACCAAAATCTCACCTCTTAAAATCTATATTTATTATTTTATTCACACTAAAAAAAATCCTCTTATTTCAATTTTGCGCGGAGTTTTTCAATCATGTCGCGCGTCATTGCATCGAGGTCGTATTGTGGTTTCCAGTCCCACTCCACACGGGCGCAAGTGTCGTCGAGCTTGTTGGGCCACGATTCGGCAATCGCCTGACGCAGAGGGTCGACTTGGAATTCCATTTCAAATTCAGGAATGTATTCCTTGATTTTCGCATAGATGATATTTGGGTCGAAACTCATGGAAGCGATGTTGAACGAGTTGCGGTGACGCAGACGCGTAGGGTCGGCTTCCATAATCTCGATAGCCGCACGCAGGGCATCGGGCATATACATCATGTCCATGAAGGTGCCTGGGGCAATCGGACAAACAAACTTCTCGCCCTTCACTGCCGAATAGTAGATATCCACAGCGTAGTCGGTGGTGCCACCACCTGGAGGGGTAACGTAGGAAATCAAACCAGGGAATCGCACCGAGCGGGTGTCAACGCCAAACTTGAGCGCATAATAATTGCTGAGCAATTCACCCGACACTTTGGTCACGCCATACATGGTGCGTGGCTGCTGAATGGTGTCTTGTGGAGTGCCGTCTTTTGGCGCGTTGGGGCCGAAAGAGCCAATAGAACTTGGGGTGAACACGGCGCATTTCTTTTCGCGCGACACTTCAAGCACGTTCATCAAACCATCAATGCCGATGTGCCATGCCAGCTGGGGCTTGTTTTCAGCCACAGCGCTGAGCAGGGCTGCGAGGTTGTAAATCGTGTCGATGTGGTATTTGTCCACTACTTCGGCGATTTGCTTCGCATTGGTGATGTCCACTACTTCTGATGGCCCACTTTCTGCCAACACACCAGTAGGAGGCGCACTTGGAATGTAGCCCGCCACAATATTACCTTCAGCGTATTCCGCTCTCAATTTCATTGTCAGCTCCGAGCCTATTTGCCCCGTAGAGCCAATGATTAAAACGTTTTTCATCTATAGTTGCTTTATAAGAAGTTATCTTGTTTACAAAGTTAATAACATTCAACAAATAAGTTTATCTTTTACGGCTTTTTTTTTCGCAAAATCAAAAATTTTCTTTAGCTTTGCCCTAACTATTACGCTTATGGTGTAAATTAACGAGTAATAATCAAAACAAACATCATAATATAATTTTCTTAAACTATTTTGAGCCATGTATGGTAAGATGAAAGATTTCCTCACGAAGGAACTTGCCGACATCAGAGAAGCCGGCCTTTACAAAGAAGAACGTATTATCACCACGCCTCAACGCGCCGATATTGAAGTGAAGCCAGAGGCTGAAGTGCTGAACTTCTGTGCTAACAACTACCTCGGACTGAGCAACAACGAGCAACTCATCGAGGGTGCTATCAACGCTATGAAGCAACGTGGTTACGGTATGAGCTCTGTGCGCTTTATCTGCGGCACACAGGACATTCACAAGCAACTTGAAGCCGCTATCAGCGACTACTTCCAAACCGAAGACACCATTCTCTACTCAAGCTGCTTCGATGCCAACGGCGGACTGTTTGAACCTCTGCTGGGCGAAGGCGACGCTATCATCAGCGACGCGCTGAACCACGCTTCTATCATCGACGGTGTGCGCCTCTGCAAGGCAAAACGCTATCGCTACGCCAACGCCAACATGGAAGAACTTGAAAAGTGCCTGCAAGAAGCACAAGCACAGCGCTTCCGCATCATCGCCACCGATGGCGTGTTCTCGATGGACGGCAACGTGGCTCCAATGGACAAGATTTGCGAACTCGCAGAAAAATACGACGCTATGGTGATGGTCGACGAAAGCCACTCTGCTGGTGTGGTTGGTCCTACTGGTCACGGTGTGGCTGAGCAATTTAATCTCTATGGCAAAATCGACATCTTCACCGGCACACTCGGTAAGGCATTCGGTGGCGCTATGGGTGGCTTCACCACTGGTAAGAAGGAAATTATCGACCTTCTGCGCCAACGCTCTCGCCCATACCTGTTCAGCAACAGCCTTGCTCCTGGCATTGTGGGCGCAAGTCTCGAAACTTTCCGCATTTTGAAGGAAAGCAACGCACTGCACGACAAACTCGCTGAAAATGTGAACTACTTCCGCGACAAGATGTTGGCAGCTGGCTTCGACATCAAGCCTACACAAAGCGCCATCTGCGCCGTGATGCTCTACGACGCACGCCTCTCACAAGACTTCGCTGCCGCTATGCAGAAGGAAGGCATCTATGTGACCGGATTCTACTATCCAGTGGTGCCAAAGGGACAGGCACGCATCCGTGTGCAACTCTCTGCCGGACACGAACGCCAGCACCTCGACAAGTGCATCGCCGCCTTCGTGAAAGTGGGCAAAGAATTGGGCGTAATCAAATAACACAAACGCAAATAACACAAACGCAAATAACACAAACGTATATACGCATTCAATCATAGGGTTAAGAAACTGCTAACCTTCTTAACGCCACCGAGCCTCGATGAGAAATGTTTTTCCCGTCGGGGCTCACTTTTTTCCCCACCCCCATCCCCAATAACAGATTTCCACGGGCGTGATACATCGAAGGCATGTCCCTACGTTATGATGAAATCGCAATTTTAATACACCGTCTTCATTATAAATTTCAAAAATCTTGAAGATTCTTCAGATGATGGTTGGGAAAAACAAATCCGTGTGGCGGTGGGTGCCACACGGATTTTGTTACTTATGGGGATTTAGTGCCTTGTGAGGGTTATTTCACAAGCACTTTTGAAGCAGATGTTGTGCCGTCGGTGTAAACGGTCTGCATGATATATACGCCAGCGTTAGATGGCTTTTCTGCGAAGCGAACGCCATTCACGCTGTAGTAGTAGCGAGCAGCAATTGCCTTGCTGGTGGTCACTTCACTTACGCCAGTTGGCTCTGCAACCACAATATTGTAGGTGCGAGTGAATTTGCCTGTGGTTTTGGTGATGGTGGCAGGACCAGTTACTTTAGCATAAACCTTGCCATCGGAAATTGAGAGATTGTCGGAAGCAGTCCATTCCACGCCTTCAAGGGCTCCGATAGAGATTGGCTTGGTCACATTCTCGAATGTGTCGCCATCGGCAAGAAGTACAGAAGCCACGAAGAAGTTGTTGTAAGGATTGTTGGCAAACACCTTCAACGATGGGTAGCAGGCTGTTTGCAACTCAAATTCGCTGCTGATGCCGTCTTGGTCAAACATTTCACGAGTGGATTTGCCGATTGGCTTACCAAACTCGCTCGCCAGGTCGTAAGCGGTAAGTGCGTTCACTGTGGTGTCGGCATAAGCGTTCACCACGGTGTAGAATTTACGAGAGCCTGGATAAGCGGCTGCCACGGTGCTGACATTGCTGCCTTCCGACACAATCTTACCAGCATTATAACTATCGGCAACGGTTGCGGCATAAGACTCTGCCTGACCGGTGTAAGGTTGGGCGAGAATACCACCCACATTGTCGGTACCAGTCACAGTACCAAAGTTGTAGCAGTCGTAAATCAAGAAACGGCCTGCGCCTGCAATACCACCCACATCGGTGAGTGCACCAGTCACGTTGCCCACGTTGAAGCAGCGGTACATTGCCTTAGACTGGCTACCGTTGTAACCTGCTATACCGCCCACATTCTTACCAGCGCCAGTCACATCGCCCACATTGTAGCAATCTTCAACGAATGCCTTGAGTGTGCCACCGATACCACCAGCGAAGCCGTTCTTCTCGTTGGTAGAAGTAATCGTGCCGAGGTTGTAGCAGCGAGCCACATAAGTGGAGTCGCTACCGGTGACTGTGGCATTACCCACGATACCGCCCACGTGCATTGTGCCAGTTACGGCACCTTCGTTGTAGCAGTCGGTGATAGTAGAGAATACTTTGGCGGTGCTCACAAGGCGTGAAACCACACCACCCACGTATGAGCCATTGGTGCTGACGTCGCTTACGTTGTAGCAGCGAGAAATGCGAGTGCCAGCCAGCATGTTGCCAGCCACGCCACCCAAGCTACCAGAGGTAGAGGTAACTGATACGGTGCCAGCATTGTAGCAGCTGTCGATTACGAATGGAGTGGCATTGTTGTGAACCACGTTCAGTGCCACGATACCAGCGGCATAAGCCTTCTTCGCGGTCACTTCACCCTTGTTGAAGCTGTAGCTTACGCCTGATGGGAGCAATGCGTCGCCGATGATACCACCAGCATAGTTGGTGACAGCAGTCACCTTACCATAGTTGGCACAGGCTTTAGCATATACCGAAGCATAACCAGCCACACCACCAGCGTATTGGGTGGTGGCGGTCACTTCGCCATAGTTGGCGCAACTATCCACAGCCACGCGAGAAGATGGAGCCGATGCGCCAAAAATACCACCTGCGTTAGTGGTCTTGGCGGTCACCTTACCATAGTTGGCGCAGCTCTTCAACTGACTGCCTTCATAAGCAGTACCAGCAATACCACCAGCCGAAATCGTGCCTGTGGTTGCTACAGCAGCATAGTTCTTAGCGTTATAAACCACGCCATACAGAGCGCCAACCACACCACCAGCAGAGGTGTAAGCGTTGATTACACTGTTTTTGCCCACAGTAAGGTCGTGTACACAACCTTCAGCGCCCACAACGCCAAACAAGCCATAGTTGGCGTCAGTTTTTTCGGTAGCGTTCACAGCCACATTGTCGATGGTGTAGCCACCACCGTTGAAGTCGGCTTGGAATGCCTTGCCGCCACCAGCAATCACAGGGAATGCAGTGTCGGTAAAGTCGAGGTTGGTGGTGAGTTTGAAGTATGAGCCTTCAAAGTCGAAACCAGTAGATGCGATAAAGTCGCTCACCTTTTTCCAGTCGGCGGAGCTTGTAATCAAGTAAGGCACAGCTTCAGTACCGTCGCCATCAAGAATCTTGCCATTGAGCGAGGTCAAAGGAAGTTCGCGCACATAGCCATCAGCAGCCGAAACGAGCACATCGCTAACTGCGCCTTCGGCAGGCACGGTCACGCTGAGTTTCTCGCCAGCCACGCTGAAGTTGCTGCCAGTCTTCACGCTCCAAGCCACATCGGCTGTGTTGCAGAGTTGAGCAGCCGAGGTCACGTATGCCGCGCAGTTGCCTTCGGCAAATTTCACCACTGAGCGAGCCTGGAGTTTTGCGAGAGCAAAGTCCTTGGCAAACGACAGCATTGGATACACGCCATCAGCCTTGGTCCATGCCGAGTCAGGCAGAGCCACCTTGGCAGAGGCGAGGTCGGCAGTCTTCAGAGCTGTAATGCCCGAAACATTGGCTAAGCCAACGGCACCCACCTTCTGAATCTGCTTATCGTAAATTGCGTTTTCAAACGTGCCCAAAGTGTTCACGCCCACCAGTGCGCCACCAGTAGAAGCATCGTCGGTGCTTACCACGATACCATAGTTCACGCCATTAATCACCTTGGTGGGAGATGCGGCAGTAGCCACTTGCGCACCTACTATACCGCCCACTTGCTTACAAGAACTCACCTTACCAGAGTTGAGCACATTCACCAGTTTAGTGCCAGCGGCTGCGCTACCCACAATACCACCAGCGCCATACTGACGGCCTTCGGCTTGATATGGGTTGAGGAACTTGGCTGCCACATCGCCAGCATTCTGGCAATTTTCGATAGTGGCAGATGTGCTCTTACCAGCGATACCACCAGCGTAGGTGTAACCGGCATACACGTTACCGCCATTGAAGCAACTGCGCACCGTGCCTTTTGCCTTCAAGTCGCCCACGATACCACCAGCTTCAGAGAAGTAGGTCTTCACCGTACCGTAGTTAGCACAGTTTTCAATCAAACCGAGGTTTGAACCGGCTATTGCACCACCATAGCTGAAGGTGTCGAATAAGCAGTTCTTGCCAATCGTCAGATTTTTCACCACACCAGTTTCACCCACATTGCCAAACAAGCCACCATAATTGTAGCTGTCGTCGCTTCTTGGGTTCACATAACCTGGAGTAGATGATGTTTCGTCGTAATATACCACAGTGCTCACCACCAGATTGTCGATAGTGTAGCCACCACCGTCGTAAGTGCCGAGGAACTGGAATCTTGCATATTGGTCTTTACAGATAGGCACAAGCGTATCGCCTTCGCAGTCGATATTAGCCACTTGCTTCAGATATTTGCCATCAAAGTTGATGGTTGCTGCATTTGCGATGTGCGAGAGGTCGAAGAGGTCTTTCTTCGTGCGAATCAACCATGGGTTTTCTGCGGTGCCTTCGCCATCGAATGGCATTGGGGCGATGTTCAGAATCACATACTTGCGCACATTGCCCTTGCTCACAAACACGGTATCGGTGTATTGTTGATAGTTGAGTTCGCCCACGCCGTTGTTAAACTTGTAGGCATAGCCACCATCGGTGGTGTATTTCTTATCCTTTACACCATTCCACACCACATCGTTGGCAGTGCTGTAGGTGAAGTTGTTCTTCACTTGGTTCACATTGTCGCCTTCCGCGAGCTTCAATGCGGCAGAAGATGCGGCCTTGAAGTCGGCAGGAAGTGATTTCAAAGTAGGATATACACCAGCCTCTGCTGTCCAAACGTCGGCAGAGTATCCTTCAGGAGCAGTGCCAGAAGTGAGTTCAGCAGTGCTCTTGCCATTGTCGGCTGTCACAGCTGCGATTTGAGCGTCGTAGTAGCAACCGCTACCGAGCGTGATATAAGTAGGAGTACCCACCAAACCACGAGTGCTTTCGGTAGAGCCTGTAACCACCATTGCAGAAGAATAGCAGTTGGTGACCACGCTACCGCCTGTAGAAGTGTTGTATTCTGAGCTCTTACCAATCAAACCACCACAGTGAGGGGTGTTGGGGTTGTTCACATAACCAGTACTGTAGCAGTTGTCCACAGTAGAAGTGTAGATCGAACCAATCAAGCCACCCACATAGCAAGCAGATGCCGATAAGCCCATCACAGTGGCAGAAGCCGCACAATTAGTGACAGCGCCATTGCCCATGATACCAATCACACCACCCACAGCCACTTCGCTGTTGGTGCCATACACACTACCAGAGAACGAGCATTTATCAACCGATGCGGCTGGGCTGGAGGCGTTTGCCTTGCTTACCAAACCTACCACACCACCCACAAACACCTGCTTACCGGTGCCATACACGGTGCCGGTGGCATTTGCGTTGGAAATGCTGCCATACAATGCGCCAGCCACGCCACCGCTATAACCAAGCGAGCGAACGTAAGCCTGCGCCACAGTCACATTGCTCACAGGACCATAAGAGCGGCCTACCACGCCACCCACATTATAGCCCTCTGAAGCCACCACTTTTGGAGAGGTCAATGTGATATTGTCAATCTTACCGAAGTTGCGACCAGCCACAGCACCCACATTGTAGCCCAAAGAGGTAACATAGGCGTTGGCCATCTTCAAGTTTTTCACTTCACCCTTTTCGCCCACTTCGGAGAAAAGTCCGCAGTAGTCGTAAGCGTAGTTTTCGATAGAGAAATTACTGATAGTCTTGCCGTCGCCGTCAAACACACCTTCAAACATATATTCGGTGCTGCCGATTGGGCTGATGGCAACCTTTGTGTTGGCAAGGTCGATGTCGTTGGCGAGTTTGAAGTACTTGCCAGCGAACACGCCACGATATTCCACATCGTTCACCGTTTTCGTAACAGTGGTGCTACGCACGGTGGCGTCGTTTTTGGAGAGATAAGCCAAAGTGGCTAAATCTTTAGCAGTCTTAATCAGATAAGGACTTTCGGCTGTACCCTCACCCTCTAAATCCAAAGTGGGCTTAGCAGGGAATGTGAGGCTGGCAGTGGTGGTGATGTCGGTGCCATCATACATTGCCATAACAGCCTTATATGTGCCATAAGAGGCTTGCAGCCACTTCTTCCATGAAATCTTGCCCGATGCGTAAGTGGCTTCCACAGGGCTGAGGATTTGAGCCGACACCTTGATAGCGTCATCGCTGCCTACGGTTTCGGTAAACGAATAAGCGTTCACATCACCGTAAGTGCTCACCGTGTAGAGCGTTTGTGGGTCGAAGCTTACTGTGCCATCAGGATTGAGGCTCAACAGCAAGTCGGTATATCCAAGCGAACCGGCAGGAATGTGCAGTGCACGAGCCTTGTTGTTCGCCACTTGGTACACGAAACCGAAAGTGCTCTCATCTGTCACGGTGCGATTGGCAGTAGTCATTGAGCCATCATAGCTCACCTTCTTGTCGTCGATGGTGGCATTAGGTGTTGCCAGCACCGCGTACTTAAACAGACCATTATTCAGATATGCGTCTTTGCTTGGGCCATCGGTAACAAAAAAGCCGAAAGCGTCTTCTATGAAGATTGCGCCATCGGCTACCGTACCCTTCACCTCATCGGTTACGCTGTACACATTATCTTTTGCATCATACTTACACAGTTGCACCGTGTTGCCGTCAATCTCTGCCACTTTTTGGACAGGGAAAGAGATTTCACCCGTTGTCTCGTTCACCTTCGCCTTTATCGACACATCGGTGTAAACGAATGGGGAAATCAACACACTGTCGTCGGCCACCTTTGTCACCGTCGTGTTGTAGGCTGGCACAAGACCTGATGTGCGTTTCGGCATCAGTGTTTTTGAGCCCACAAGCGATGCGATAGAAGCGGAAGCCGCCTTCCGAGGCGCACGCCACGGCCGTACATTTTGCTCGACCTTAGCGGTAGCCCCAAGCTTGAACAGTTTGCTCTTGTCGAGCACCAGCATACTGGTGTTCTCTGCTGCCGGAGCGAGTTGCACAGGTGCGTCGGTAAACGTCACCTCGCCGCTCTTCGCAGGAGCCTCTTGAGCAAAAGCGTGACTGGCGTATGCTACACACGCCAAACACAACAAGAAAAACAATTTCTTACTCATAGCTTGAATTTGTTAGGATTAATAATATATGAACTTTGGAATATTGCTATATTAACAAAAATCAACTTTTCTCTTGCAAAAGTATATAATACTAAAATAAATCGCAACAATATTTCATAAAAAGTTCGGTTTTCCTTCACTTTTATTTTTCGCCATAATCAAACACAGGCTCGAAAACAGCTTAATTTCAATGCCATATTTTGAGGATTGGCAGATAGCATGGGTATGCAATCGTTTGCATTTGGAAAATAAGTTTTTTCAAAGGCAAGAGCGGAACATGTGGAATTTTTATTCGTAAAATTGCAGTGTGATTATCATTTTCTCTGTGCGAGAAGGCGTTTTTGCATAGGTAGTTTTCACCCACCATTTACATTTACTGTATTTCATTTTTTTCATAATAAACTTTAAACAATGAACAACTTATTTTCCCGTAAGGCTTTTGCCCTGCTCGCGTTGATTTGCTTTGGCTTTGCTGCCATGCAAGCGGCTTTTGTGGGCGGCAGAACCGACTTTCGCGACGAAAGTATCTATTTCGTGATCACTACCCGATTCTATGATGGCGACCCTGGCAACAATGCGCAGTGCTGGGACGCTCCGGCCTCGATGCACGGCGACCCCGCTTGGCGTGGCGACTTCAAGGGGCTTATCGAAAAACTCGACTACATCAAGGCACTTGGGTTCACCGCCATTTGGGTGACACCTGTGGTGGAAAACGCTTCGGGCTTCGACTACCACGGCTATCACGCCAGCAATTTCAGCAAGGTGGACCATCGCTACGAGAGCGAGGACGTGAGTTTCCAGACCCTGATCAACGAGGTGCACAAGCGTGGCATGAAAATCGTGCTCGACATTGTGCTCAACCACACCGGTAACTTTGGCGAGGAAAACCTCTGCAAGCAGTTCACCCGCGACTGGACCGCCAACCAATATCTGATTGACGCGTGTATGACTCCTTTCACCCAAAAGGACGGTGGAAAACTCCCCGACGACTACACCGATTTGATTCCAGGAATGCAATACGACAGTCGATTGGCACTGATGAAAAATACCGACAAACAGAATCACGACACGCACAACTATTGGCACCATTTCGGACAGTTTAACTGGGACGACAACACTCGCTGGTATGCGCAAATAGCCGGCGACTGCGTGGACCTCAACACCGAGAATCCTGCCACTGCCGAATATCTGATCAACTGCTACGGCTCGTTTATCAAAATGGGTGTTGACGGCTTCCGTATCGACACAGGCGGTCACATTCCACGCCTCACCTTCAATAAGATGTTTGTGCCCCGATTCCTCGACATCGCCGAGCAATACAAGCACATGCGTGGTGGCACTCCATTCTTTATGTACACCGAGGTGTGCGCACGCTTCCAAGGCAGCGTCACCTATCGCAACCAGCCTTGCCTTTCACCATATTTCTACACTTGGAAAGAAAACAAGGAATATGCATGGAACTACGATTCCACCTACTGGGACACCAAGGAAGTTTACGAGCAGACCAGCCTTGCTTCGCTCGATAATATCGCATCGTGCGAACAGCAGTATGCCGACAACAGCCACGAGACTGATTCCGCAATGCCAACCTCTGCCAACGCCTTGCTGAAGGGCAACGACTATCACACACCTGATGTGAGCATGGCTTCGGGACTGAGCATAATCGACTTCCCTTTGCACTACGCTTTCCACGACATCGCCAGCGTGTGGAACACAGCCATCGAAGGCGACAAATACTACAACGATGCCACCTATAATGTGGTGTATGTGGATTCACACGACTACGGTCCTGGTCCTAACGATGGTCAGCGCTTCAACGAAGGAACAGCACAATGGGCTGAGAACCTCGACTTTATGTTCACATTCCGTGGCATCCCTTGCCTCTACTACGGTAGCGAAATCGAGTTCCGCAAAGGCGCAGTTATCGACAAGGGTCCGACTTTGGCACTGAAGGAAACCGGCCGCGCCTACTATGGCGGCTACATCACTGGCGATGTGAGCGTGAACGACTTTGCCGATGTGGCAAATGCCAGCGGCAATGTGGCAGCCACACTCAACGCCCCACTCTCACGACACCTGCAACGCCTCAACAAAATCCGCGCCGCCGTGCCAGCATTGCGCAAGGGACAGTACAGTGTGGAAGGCTGCAAGGCAAATGGCGGATATGCGTTCAAGCGCAGATACACCGATGATAATGTGGACAGTTATGTGCTGGTGAGCATCAACAGCGGCGCCACTTTCACCGGTGTGCTCAACGGCACCTACACCGACTGCGTCACCGGCGATGTGAAAACCGTGACCGACGGCACGCTCACCACCACCGCTTGCTCCGGACAGGGCAATATGCGTGTGTATGTGTTGAGCACCGACAAAACTCCAGCCCCAGGCAAGATTGGCGATGACGGTAAATTCCTATTCACCACAAGTGCAGCCGCCGACCTCCCACAAGACTACGACGGACACGAGGAAGACCTCTCAACCAACGATGGCGAATCGAACGGCCACGGTGCTACAGGTGGAACTACCGACCCATCAACTCCGCTCCAACGCTACACCCCTGCTGTGGAGCAAGACGACAAGAGTGTGTTCTACGAAGCACCATTGAACGTGAATAAAATCACCGCATGGATATGGAACACCACCGACAACTTCACTGGAAAAAAATGGCCAGGTAAGAGCATGGAACTGATGGGCGTGAATGCCGACAGCACTCGCAAAATCTTTAAATGGACCTACGAAGGCACACTCACCACTATGCCAAGTAGCGTGATCTTTGTGGTTGACGGCAAGCAAACCGACGACCTTGTGTATAAAAACCACGGATATTACATCGACGGCACTTGGAGCAAGGAAATCACCAACTATGTGGTTGGTGCTCCAACCGTGACCATCGACAAGGAGAGTGGCAAATATGAGGGCAGCGTCACCGTCACCCTTACAGCAAGTGTGCCCGATGCAGTGATTGTATATACCACCGACGGCACTGCACCCACCACTTCAAGCCCACAGGCAACGGGCAGCAAGCAACTCACATTCACCGACAACACCACACTCTCTGCCGGCATTCTGCACGAAGGCAAGGTGCGCAATGTGGTGAGTCGTGAATACATCTTCCACGAAGTGCAACCCACCACCGCCACCATCTATCTGAAAGACCCAATGGTGGCACCCAACTTGTGGAGCAATCTCTACTTCTACGCATGGGATGGCGGAATAGCCCTCACCGACGCATGGCCCGGTGTGGCAGTCACCGACACCGACACCAAAATGGTGAAAGGCGAGAAGTTCTACTATCGCACCTTCACCAAGCCCACGGCTGATTATGTGTTCAACATCATCTTCAACCAAGGCGATGGCGAGCACCAAAGTGTGGATATTACAAACCTGACCAAGGACACCTATTTTGAAATTTCGTCAACCACCAACAAATACACCGTGACCGACATCACCAGCCAATATGGTAGCGTTTTTGGTGATGTGAATGGCGACGGAAAAGTGGACGTGAGTGACGTCACAACCCTCATCAACGCCATTTTAAGCACCAGCACATACGATGAAAAGATGTGCGACCTCAACGGCGACGGCAATGTTGACGCAAGCGATGTAACCATCCTCATCACCCTGATTTCCCAATCATAAACGAGAGATATTTATCCGAAATAAAAGCCACTCGCCGTTTTATGGCGAGTGGCTTTTTTGTCGTTGGTCACCAATCCGTTTCTCGGTACGCTTGATATTCAATATGATACTACAATTATGGGTGGACGTGAAGTATCACATCCCTACCGGGTTTGGTTTTTCGCCGAAGGCGAGAGGTTTTTATCCTTTTGGCGATGCCATCGACCTCGTAAGAGGGCGGCGTTAGGGGTGTGGGGTGGCTGATTCAAGCCTCGGCTTGAAACCGGACATGCCACAGCGCTAGCGATAGGTGCGAAGCACTGGCATCGCCGAAAGGCTGTTTTTTGTTTCAGTTCCCCCCAGTATTTATCCACTGAACGGTTACTGGAAATTTAGGCGGAGGCCGATGCTCCACATGCGGGGGGCACCCCAGTAGCCTCGGAAGGTGGCGAGGTCGTGCGATTTGCCGTCGATTCCTCGCTGAATGTAGAAGGCGTCGAACAGGTTGGTGCATGTGGCGAAGATGTTCATCATCACGCCTTTCGCCACCATCGTGTTCCAGCCCACAGTGGCATCAAAGAGGTGGTACGATGGCAGTTTGTAGGCATCGCCATCTGTCTCCTTGGTGCGCGACGATGGCTCGAAGTCGGCATACATGTCGGCATTGGCGTTCCACGACACCGACGCATACAGGTTGTCGGTCTTTCCCATGCCGCGCTTCAGCAGCCCCTTGATGGGGAGCGTGGCATTGAGTTCGGCACCATATTGGGTTTGTGGCGCGTCGCCCACGTGCAGGTTGTTGCAATACACCGCATATTCTTTCAGCGTGGCACCGCTGTAGCTGTCGTAGGTGATGCCTTTGCCACCACTTTTCCATTTCCACGAAGCCAGCATGGCGTAAGCCTTCACACGCAGCCAGTCAGTCAGATTTTGGTGTGCGGTGAGTTCCACGCCCTTGTGAAGCGCGTTCAAACCGGTGATTTGGAATTTTTCCGCTGCCTCATTCGCGCGTTTGGCAATGTTGACAGTGAGCGTTTTGTTGCGCCACGAGGCAATGTAGGCCGACACTTCCAAGCCGCCGCCATTCCATGCCGCGCGCACGCCCATTTCGCCGAGGGTGTTTTTCTCGTTGGTCACATTGTTGGTAATCGACAGGTCGCTCGATGCCAAATACACGCCAGCGTAAGGCAAACGGCTGTTGAAGCCGGCGTTGGCAAACACCGACAGCGCAGTGCTACGGCTGGGTGTAGCGTTAATAATGTGATACAGTGCGCCGCCTTTCACGCTCACGCCCCAACCAGTGGCCCAGTCGCTCACGGCACCGGTCTGGTCGTTGTGCCGACGGTAGTTGCCGTTGAACACGGTGGTGCCCAAATGCAGATTCCATCGGTCGGTCACATATTTCCCCTGCACGAAAGCGGAAGTGTGGTGGGTGGTGCGGCCATAGCGCGAGCCGATATAGTCGCCCAAGCGGTACGGTGCGCCATAGTAGAGCAGATAATCGGCTCCCAAGAGGTCGAGCATCTTCATCTTCTGCCAAGTGTCGAAATACTGATACTGCACGCCACCCAACAGCGTGGTGGCATCAGTTAACTTGTATTCGCCCGACGCTATTGCGCCTGCCTGCAAATGCCCCGAAAGGTAGTCGATCATCGCATATTTCCCGATGCTGTTGCCGTCGGCGTCTTTGTTGACTGCGTTTTCTTGCACGATGGCGTTGAAGTCGATGTGTCCTGTGGCATCTTGGTGCGAAATGATGCTGCTGCCGCTGTTGGCGCTCACCGTAGAGCGTCCGCCGCCGCTGGCAATCGCCACATACACCGAGTTTTTCATCGAAAAGCGGTCGCCGTTCTTCAGATGCTGAAGTGTGAAATAAGGCTTGAAATAGTGGTTGCGCCCGATGGAGTATTTTTCGCCATTCAGATAGCCCCAGTTCTTGGAATAGCCACGACCGTAGTTCATCACTTCCTCATACGAGAGTTCGGTGTTGCGCTGGTCGTGAGTTTCGGGCGATCCGATGGCGGTGAACAGCAGCGTATGGTCGATGCCGAAATTCTTGCTCACCGAAAGCAGATACGACAGCGTGTTCACATTCGAGCACTCCACGAAGCCATTGCCGCGAGTGTAACTCACAAGGGCGTTGGCAGCCCAACCATTCGCCAAGCGGCCAGTGCTGTAGTTGAGCACCGTCTTGGTCAGTCCCTGCTGCGTGGTCGAAACCGACACTTCCCCTGCAGGGCTGTGCGACGCCGTTTTGGTGATAATGTTCACCAGTCCGCCCATCGCGCAATCGGCAAGCATGGAATTGCCCATACCTTTCTGAATTTGAATGGCATAGGTGGCATCGGAAAGTCCCATCCAGTTGCTCCAGTACATCGAGCCTGAAGTGAGTCCCTGAATAGGAATACCGTTGAGCATAATTGCCACATTGTCTTGCTTAAAGCCACGGATATTGAGCGACGCGTCGCCATAACTGCCCGAAGTGGAAGTGGCATATACGCCCGGCACACCCTGCATCACCTCCACATAATTGGGGGCGGTGGTGTGAATACGAAGACTTTGTGGTGTGATGGTGGTGAGATTGAGCGGAGTGACCTGCTCGTTAGCGAAGTTGGCACGGACCGACACTTCCTGGAGAGTGACCGTGGAATCGTTTTTCGCACTCAGTGAATTAGAGCCAGATGGCTCGCTCTCGCCTACGCCTCCTGCGTACACGAGTGGTGTGGACATCATCATGCCCAGCAAAAAGATGTTCTTTTTCATTGTTTCTTCTTCCATCCAGACTTTTACTGTCGGTACCGTAGTTGCAACGGTTCTGCCTTTCGGCTCGCGGACTTTACCGCCGGTCGGGAATCACACCCTGCCCTGAAGATATGTTATTTTAAAAATCGCCTGCAAAGTTAATACAATCCCCCCATTCCCACAACCCCCCACCACCTTGCGAAAAGTTGCAAAAACCACCCCAAAAAGGTGGAAAAAAGTTGTATTTTTGCATCAAAACCTAAATAATATGCTCAAAAGAATTTTTCCGGCAGCATCGGCCGCGCTATCGTGTTGTGTAAAGGCAATTTTGAGAAATCCGGCGATGTAACTTACATGCCTCTATATATGGCAATGTTTCTGTAGTATTGCTGTCCAGTAAAACTTTATCAAAATAATTTAGGGCTGATGCCTCGTGAGAAGTGTCAGCCCTAATTTATGTGCAAGGTTTCATCCTATACCTTATTTCTTTGTAATAGTCGGTGGAGCCCAATTATCCAATGCCTTTAAATCGGGCAGATACATGCGCATGAAAAGATGGAAAGCCTTATTGCCTGTGGGCAACCAATAAGAGCCATCTTGAGGGGCGTTAGCCGACAATGTAACATCAAGCGATCCATCAGCATTGAGCTTGTATTCGCTACGGTCGGTAACATTATATCTATTGATAGGATTATCAATAAGATAGTTGTCATCTCCATAGGCAGTTATCGACCAGAAACCGCCTTCCTCAACCGGAGGAAGTGAGCTGAAATGCAACGTGTAACTATTTGCACCATTAAGGGGTTCATTGTTAGAATCATAGTCGGCACGAGGATAAATAGCTATTTCATTGGTATTGGCACCAAGTCCCACCAGCGCCACAGCAGCACGGTAATCATAGGCGTTGCCAAAGTCGCCTATAGGTTCCTTAAAATAAGACCATATTCCTCCTATATTCCTCTTGTTTGTGGCTGCAATTGCCACGGCGTCTGCCTTGAAAGAAGCTTTTATTTTGGCAAACATCTCTGCTCCATTTTCAATTTGCTTCAGGTGAAGCCCCGGACCAACACCAAGTTTCTTCAGTCGATTTATTATCTCGGTATCAAAACTCAGAGGAGAGTTCTTTTCCATGAGTGAGTTTGCCTTGGCGAAATACTCATCAAGCGGCATGGACAGACATTTCACCACTGGATTCACATCCTTTGCAGCATCGTAAGTGCCCTTTGGCGCTACATATCCTGCATTGCCATAAGCCGAAAGAGGGTAAGCCTTCATTGCATCCTGAATCTTCTTGACATTCTCATAGTCGCCCTCTCCCTTATTAAGGATGCGAACAATACACCACCCCATTGTTGTAGGCATCTCTACAAGAGTGGCTCCTGACGGAACAGAAACCTTCTGCCCTTTCTTGGCAAACACGTATGTGCCGCCATCGGTGATAAGCTTTGTTGTATTGGTCCATGCGTCGAGTACCTGGACATTGCAGAATCTGTCTTTAACATCAGGAAATTCAAACACAACAGGTTCCTCATTCATATCCATCCACAACCGACTGTAATATGTATCCACATTAGGTGTCACCACAGACTTGTTCGATGCGTCGGCCATCTTTACTGCATGAATAAGCTGATTAATCGGTGCACGAGGTATGCCTGGCACAAATGTTTCGGCATTAGTTTCTACCGATTCTGTGGCATCCATTATCATTAGCGGAAAGGTATAATAGAAAGCCTCTTTTAGTTCACTCTCGGTAACGGTGATGGGAACATCAACAGGATTGGTAATCGAGTCGTCGTCCCAACTTGCTGTAAACATACTTAGTGTTATCAGCAAAGGAAGAAATAGTCGTTTCATTTTCGTAATTTATTTTGCTTTTGTCGTGTAAATACTTCGGTGATTTTATAGCGAAGTATTTACACAACTTGTTATATGATAATCCAATTTTCTCAATATTTTACGCGGATTGGTCCGGCAACAGAGTTGAATAAAAGGTC
>OQVR01000064.1_pt1 | contig 34808 bp, 36 predicted proteins | sample 1691521 | NCBI WGS metagenome assembly OQVR01 (sample SAMN03418256, study PRJEB22391) | human gut metagenome | biome: human-gut; feature: organic feature; material: feces | host: Homo sapiens | place: Tanzania | collected 2013-01
ACTTTCAATCTGATCTTCTGTACAGATAATATGAGCATCGTCCTGAACAAATCCGCGTACACGCATAATTCCATGCAAAGTTCCGCTCGGCTCGTTGCGAACACAATGCCCGAATTCCGCAAGACGCAAAGGCAAATCTTTATAAGAGCGGACTCTTGAATTGAAAATTTCAAGCGCGCCAGGACAGTTCATGGGTTTGATTGCAAACATACGCTTTTCGCTTTCAGTAACGAACATATTTTTCTGATAATGTCCCCAGTGCCCGGAACGCTCCCACAAACTGCGAGGCATTATAGCCGGTGTATTTACTTCCATATAACCGTCTTTACGGATTTTTTCGCGCATATAGTCCTGCAAAGTTACGTACATTGTCCAGCCATTCGGATGCCAGAAAATCTGACCTGGATCTTCCGGATCAAGATGGAACAAATCAAGCTGCACGCCAAGTTTGCGGTGATCGCGTTTGTCCGCCTCTTCAAGCATCGTAATATAATCTTTTAAATCATTCGGCTTGTAAAAGCAAACTGCGTAAATGCGTGTAAGCATCGGACGTTTTACGTCTCCTTTCCAATAAGCTCCGGCAATACTCATAAGTTTAAATGACTGCTGATTTATTTCCTTTGTATTCGCAACATGAGGACCGCGGCACAAATCAAGATAGCCGTCCTGCTCATAAGTTGTTATAACTTCGCCTTCTGGAAGCTCCTTTATAAGCTCTTCTTTGTAAGGCTGATCTTTAAAAAGCTCAAGCGCTTCTGACTTTGAAACTTCTTTGCGGATAAAATCATGGTTGCCAGAAATAATTTTGCGCATTTCTTTTTCTATTGAAGCAAAATCTTCCGCGCAGACTTTGTGTCCCTCTGGAAAATCAAAATCGTAATAAAAACCATTTTCTATTGCAGGACCGATTGCAATTTTTGTTCCCGGAAAAAGATTCAAAACCGCTTCTGCCATTACGTGCGCACAACTGTGGCGTATTGTCTGTAATTTTTCATCAACTGCCATTTTCAATTCCTCGAAATTCTATACTATTAGCATCATAGATTATTCTTTTTTTATTTATATTTCAACAAGGCATTAAGCGACATCTATTTTTTCTATATGCGCGCCAAGGGATTTTAAGCGTTCCACAAGGTTTTCGTAGCCGCGTTCAATCTGATACACATTGCTAATCCGGCTTTCTCCACGGGCGCAAAGAGCCGCAATAACCATTGCCATTCCAGCACGGACATCAGGAGAAACAAGATGCTCGCCATGAAGAGAACTTGGACCAGCGACAACTGCACGGTGAGGATCGCAAAGTGTAATGCGCGCGCCCATGCTTATAAGCTTGTCCACAAAGAACATTCGGCTTTCAAACATTTTTTCAAAAATCAAAACAGTTCCCTCAACCTGGGTTGCAACAACTGTCATAATCGAAGTTAAATCCGGCGGAAATCCCGGCCAAGGACTGTCATCAATTTTTGGAATCATTCCGCCTAAATCTGTGTTCACTTTCATTTCCTGATCTGCAGAAACTGTAAGAACATCTTCTTCAATATCCCAGCGGATTCCAAGTTTATTAAAAGAAATCCGCAGCGGACGCAAATCATTTACACGGATTCCTTCAATCTTTATAGAGCCATGAGTGGCGGCAGCAAGTCCAATGAACGAACCTATTTCCATAAAATCCGGACCAATCGAAAAATCGCAGCCCTTGAGTTTTTTAACACCTTCAATCTTTAAAATATTTGATCCGACTCCTGAAATTTTTGCGCCCATTGCATTCAGCATATTGCATAAATCCTGAACATGAGGCTCGCTAGCCGCATTTGTAATTTCTGTTGAACCTTCCGCAAGAACAGCCGCCATAACAGCATTTTCTGTGGCAGTAACAGAAGTTTCGTCAAGGAAAATATCAGAGCCAACAAGCTTATTCGCGCTGAACTCAAATTTTCTATCTATTGAAACACGCGCGCCAAGCTCCTCAAGCGCAAGAAAATGAGTGTCAAGACGGCGGCGGCCAATGACATCTCCACCAGGAGGCGGCATTATAGCTTTTCCAGTGCGGGCAAGCAAAGGTCCTGCAAAAAGAATTGAAGCGCGGATTTTCTTGCTAAGCTCGGGAGGAATATCATTGCGTGATATTTCAGAAGCATTTATTTCCCACGCATTTTCAGAAAGCTTTTCAACTTTTGCGCCAAACGACTGCAAGATCAAAAGCATAACGCCTGTATCTTCAATTTCTGGAATATTTCGTAAAATAACTTTTTCGGAAGTAAGCAAGGAAGCCGCAATGCAAGGAAGTGCCGCATTTTTGTTTCCGCTTGCTTTTATAGTTCCCTTTATCGGAAAACCGCCTTCTATTCTATATTCATACATAGCGCAATTATAAACAGATTTTGAATGAATTTCAATTTGGGCAAAATATTATCTGCGGAAAATCTTCACCACAGCAAAGATGAACTAGAACTTCAACTGCTTTTATCATCTGGTCAAGGCTAGCCCATTCATTGCGTGAATGAAAATTGTGTCCGCCTGTAAAAATATTCGGGCAAGGGATTCCCATTTCCGTAAGCCTGGAACCGTCAGTGCCACCACGAATCGGAGTAAAAACCGGCTCGATTCCGCTTGCTTTATATGCTGAAATGAGCCTCTCTGCGACTTTCGGATTCTTGTCCAGATTTTCTTTCATGTTCAAATATTGCTGCGTGTGCAAAACTTCAGCCTTTCCGCCAAAAAGCTCAGAAACAGCTTTTGCAAGAAGCTCAACCGTAGATTTTCTTTTTTCCATTCCATCCGCAGAAAAATCGCGGAGCAAAAGAGAAACCTTTGATTCTTCTATAGAACCTTCAATTGAAATCGGCGCAAAAAATCCTTGCCTGCCGTCTGTTGTTTCCGGGCGTTCTCCAGCAGGAAGATTTGAAACAAAGGATGAAGCCATGCTGATTGCGTTTACCATTGTGCCACGCGCAGTTCCAGTGTGAGTCGCATTTCCCTTGAACACAACATCGCTCCTGAACGCATTAAAACATTCTGTTTCAAGCTCGCCGATATGTCCGCCGTCCACAGTGTAAGCGCATTTTGACTTTAAAAGCTCAAGCGGAACTTTATCCATGCCGTGTCCTGTTTCTTCATCCGGGGAAAAAATAACTTCAATAGTAGGATGCTTTAGTTCCGAATGGCTAAAAAGATATTCAAGGCACGAAACAATTTCCGCAACGCCGGCTTTATCATCCGCACCAAGCAATGTTGTTCCGTCGCCCGTTATAATTGTTTCGACATTTTTTGCAGCAAGAGAAAGTGCTGAATCTTTTTGCGGATCAAGTTCTGCGCCGCAAAGAATAATTTTTCCACCTGAATAGTTTTTGTGAATCTTTGGATTTACGTTTTTTCCGGAAACTTCTTCAGAAGTATCTATGTGCGCAAGAAGACAAATTGAAGATTCCGCGGAACCGTTCGCAGGAAGAATTCCATAAGTATAGCAATGCTCCGTTGTCTGGACATTTTCAAGTCCAAGCGATTTTAATTCAGCGCACAAAACAGAAGCCATTTCGTTCTGACCGGAAGTGCTGGGCATAATTCCAGAATCAGCTTTCTGAGAATCGCTTTCGCTCCAAATTTTTACATATTTCAAAAACCGCTCAAGCAAAGAATCTTTTATATTTAATTTATCTTCCATAATAATTTTAAGTATACAAGTTACTTTTAAAAATTGCAATTTTCGAAAACAGCAGCTCAACTAACTTTTATTTTTTACGCGTAAGCAAAATTTTTTCAAGAAGCAGAAGAAGCTCCGGGTCATATTTAAATGAAACTTTTTTCAGCTCGTCCAACGCTTTTTTTCTGGACAAAGATTTTTTATATCCGTCCTGCCGCACAAGAGAAACGTAATCTTCCGTCAAATGAATAAGACGCGCCACATAAGGAATTTCATTTCCATTAAATCCGTCTGGAAATCCAGTTCCATTTTGATTTTCATGATGAAAAAACACCGCTTCCCAAAATATGCTTTTATATTCATACGGAACAAAATCAAGCTGAAAAAGTCCTCTTGCAACATGAGTGCGCAAAAAAATTTCTTCTTTTCTGCTTAAAACTTCCGAATGAAAAAGCGACTGCTTGAATTCCAAATAACCAGCATCGTAAACCATTGCCGCCGCATAAAAAAGAATCCGCTCCAAAGGCTCCTTGTCTTTTAAAAGACTAAATACAATCATGCTGACTTTTTTTGAATTTGATTTTCTGTTTGTATAAGAATCAATTACAGACCCAAGAACAACGCATTGACGCACAAGGTTAAAAAGTTTTTTTCTAAGATCAGGCTCGATTTTTTCCAAGTCTTTTGAAACTGGAAGATTCTTTAAATATCTTTTCGCTGAAATTCTTCTTTTAAAATGAAGAGCAAGACCAAAGACAATAAAAGCAAACAAGTTGCAGACAAAAATAAAAAAAGCAACCTTTGTCAAAAACAAAACAAGAGCGGCAGGAATTCCCGGAATCAAATCCTGAATAAAAGGAATAATTTCTGTCAGAACATCGTCGTTTTCGCCCATTCAAAGGATTCTACCATGCGCAAAGCAAATTTTCAACAAAACAAAAATGCCGCCTGCCTAGCAAAAATTTTACTGGGCAAACGGCATAAAAAATTTCTTAATTTAAATTCATTAAATTAGAAAGAATAGCTCCAGGAAAGCGGAATTGAAATAAATGAATCTCCGTCGCAAGTTTCGTAGTTCAAGCCAGCAGAGAATGTATGGTTTCCGAAAGTATATGCAACATTAGGATTTACACCGATTACAGGTTCTGCTCCGTCTGAAGTTTTGTCAAACAAGAATTTTCCTGTAACATCCGCACTCAAGGATTCTGAAAGCTCATAGCCTACACAAGCCGCAAAGTACATATCGTATTCTGAATTTTTGTCATCTGTGTTGAAAAGTGTTTCCGCAGAAAAACTCAAAGCATCAAGAGAATATTCAACAGAAACATTGAAAAGGCTCTTTCCGAATACGCCGAAATCTTCAGAAATGCTCAAATCATCAAATCCTGAATTATAAGCTTTTCCAACAACCTCGCCGTCTTCTTCAATATCATCCTGTGCTTTGCTATAAGCATAACCTGCGCGGATTAAAAAATCCTGTTCAGCAAGAGGCTTTACCATTGCGTAAACACCAAAGCCACGGTTGTCGCTGTCTGAAACATTTGAAACTGCGGCTCCAATTGTGAACATTTCTTCAAAAGCATATTCTGCGCCGAATCCAATGTTAAGATTTACAGTGTCATCATTTTCATCTTTGCTAGTGAAATAATTTACGTTGTCCTCGCCGCCAAACGGAACTGTAACTGCAAGCTTAAGACCTTCAATTGGTGTTACAGCAACAGTGAATCCTTCTGAACCAAGATTTCCCAAAGCAACATTGTCATCGTATATCGGGAGGTAAGAACCTTCAAGCCAAACATCTTCATGGAATCCAAGGGCAACCATTTCAACTGGGCGGTATTCAACGAACCAGCTTACATCGTCCCAAGCAAAACCAAAGTTTCTGTCGTTCCAGTCGTCAAGAATGAAAGTAACATCAAGCTCTGCATCTACTTTTTCTGAAGTGAAAGTCGCAACAACATTTTCTTCAAGTCCGGCAAAGTCCTTTGTTGTTTCGTCTTCACCGCCATTGTAAACTTTTCCTTTTCTGATTGCTGTAACGTCAGAAGAAAGTTCGTTTGTGAATTCCACAGTCTGTGCAAATGCGGAAACAGAAAGCAAAGAGGCCGCGGCAAAAGCAACAGCACCCTTAAAATTGATTTTCATAGATACTCCTCGAACAAAAAGTTAAACAAAGCTAAATATTATTAGCTTAAACTAACTTTTGTTTACAAGGACTAACTTAAACAAAATCAATTGCTTTGTCAATCTGAATTTTCAAAAAAATTACTTTTTCCAGCCGTCGTATTTTTCGCATTCAAGGATTTTTTTCGCATTTGCCACACGTTCCGCGGAAGGACTTTCTGTATCTTTTAAAACGTAGTCAATGCCAAGGTCCTTGTATTTCATTGCGCCAAGTCCGTGGTAAGGAAGAATTTCCACACGCTGAACATTCGAAAGTGTACGGATAAAATCTCTTGTGCGCAAAAGATATTCATCGTTATCTGTAATGCCCGGAACAAGAACATGGCGAATCCAGATTGGCTTTTTAATTTCGTCAAGATAGCGGAACATTTCAATTATATTTTTTCCAGTGCGACCGGTAAGCTTTATGTGTTCCTCTTCATCAATGTGCTTAATGTCCATCAGAAGAATGTCTGTAACTTCCATAAGCTTTTTGAATTTTTCAAACCAGTCGCCTTCTTTTGTGAACGGACCACCGGCAGTGTCGATGCAAGTGTTGACTCCTTTTTCCTTTGCCTTTGTAAAAAGCTCAAGCAAAAAATCAAGTTGCATTAAAGGCTCTCCGCCAGAAACCGTGATTCCACCTTTTGCACCCCAATAAGCCTTGCAACTCAAAACTTCATTTAAAAGCTCATCCGCAGTGTAAAGCTTGCCCTTTGCCATGTCCCAAGTGTCCGGGTTATGGCAATATTTGCATCTTAAAGGACAGCCTGAAAAAAAGATTATAAAGCGAACGCCCGGTCCGTCCACAGAACCAAAAGATTCCAGCTGATGAATATATCCTTGCATAAAAATTCCTTGCTGATAAAAAGTGTGTATCTATAAAATAATTTAACATTTCTTTTAGCAAAAAAAAAGCCCCGCAGGAATTCCTGTGGAGCTAAAAAAATTATGAAAAGGTATTATTTTTTTATGTAATCTCCCCCATTAAAATGGAACTTGCCATCAGTTATCGTAATTTCATATTTAGTATCAATAATAACAATAATATCTCCATCTTTTGTTGTATCACCAGAATAGCTTCCTGAATAAGTCTCTCCACCTAACTCTGCTTTTACAGAACCATCATCATAAAAATAAACTGTAGAACTTTCGGCTTCACAGTACCAAGTTGTTACAACGCTTGGATCATCGTCGTCGTCATCTTTGCAGCCTACAAATGCAAGCGCAAGAACCATAGCTGCCAATACAGCTGAAATTTTAGCAAACTTTCTCATAAGTTCACTCCTTAAAAAATAGATTACGCTGAAAAAATTCAGCAGTCTCTATTGTACCCCCCCCGGGATTTGTCAAGTATTTTTATAAATTTTTGTTAATTTTTTTTCATTTAGCCCATTTTTCCATCCCCTCCCTGCTTTATAGACTGAAAAAAAACGATGTAGTATTATGAAACCATGGAAACACCAAAAACGCCGGATTATGCGGTTCTGAGCAGCTGCGGAAAATACACATCATTCACTTTTAAGAACCACAGCATAAGATTCAGAACCTCAGCCGCGCTGAAAAAATACACAGAAGTCAAAAAATGGGATTCAGGCTATCTGGTTGTAACCGCGGACTACAAAAAACTCGGTCTCACAGAAGAATACATCGACCTGATTCCAATTCTGAAAGATTTGCATTTTAATGAAAAAGAATTTCTAGCCCCGATAAAGGAAGTGAAAATTGAATACTGAAAAAATCAAGGAACTGGCAGACAACGCGGAAGTAATCATCTGCGGATACGCATTCTCAAAATGTGAAAACGGATTCTACAAAAAATAAAAAAGGAACAGAATATGAAATTCATCTCGTGGAACGTGAACGGACTTCGCGCCGTGATGGGAAAAAACTTTATGGAGGCGTTCGGCTCGCTCGACGCGGATTTTTTCTGCTTGCAGGAGACAAAGCTCCAGGCCGGGCAGATTCAGATGGAGCTCCCGGGCTATCATCAGTTCTGGAACTACGCCGAAAAAAAAGGCTACTCAGGAACAGCGGTTTTCACAAAGCACGAGCCTATTTCCGCAGGCTGCGGAATCGGAATCGCAGAGCACGACACGGAAGGCCGCGTAATCACCCTTGAATACGAGAAATTTTTTCTTGTGACGGTCTACACGCCGAATTCACAGGACGAGCTTCGCCGCCTTGAATACAGAATGAAATGGGAAGACGACTTCCGCGCGTATCTAAAAACGCTCGCCGAAAAAAAAGGCGTGATTGTCTGCGGAGACATGAACGTCGCCCACGAGGAAATAGACATCAAGAATCCCAAGACGAACCGCCGAAACGCCGGATTCACGGACGAGGAACGCGGAAAAATGACAGAGCTGCTTTCGTCAGGATTCACGGACAGCTTCCGCCACTTCTACCCCGACACCGCCGGAGTCTACAGCTGGTGGTCGTACAGATTCCACGCCCGCGAAAAGAACACAGGCTGGCGGATCGACTATTTCCTCGTTTCCGACAGCATAAAGGACAAGATGACCGGCGCGAAAATCCACACGGAAATTCTTGGAAGCGACCACTGCCCGGTCGAGCTGGATATGGAATTTTAATATTAATAAAGGAAAATATTATGAAAAAATTCAGTTTTATTTTTTTAGCGACATTTCTTGTTTCATGCACATCAACCCCAAATAATCTTGAGCAGTCCTTAAACCATTCTTTTAAGGACGGAATATATTACTATACTTATGAGCGCACAATGGAAAGCTACGACTTCATTTCGCCGGAAATAGAATACAGCATAAACATAGACAGAAAAGGATATGGACAAGCTGTATTCGTAAAGGAATCACAGTTCTTTGAGCCTGAACTAAATTTTATCATACAAGTAAATGACGACTTGACTCTATCAAGCCCAGACAATCCTTCGCTAAATGGATATGCAGAAAAAGACGGAAGAATGCACTTCCGCATGCTAATTGAAGAAAACAGTACAACATATCTATTGACACAACATTGCGTTCTTCTTTGGCACGGAACAGGAGCGGAATCCCTATTCAGTTCCTATGATGGAAAATACAAGCTTAAAGACAAATCAGGAAGCGAAATAGAAATAGAAGTTGCAAAAGGTGTTTACAAAGGAGGGGGCACGGGAGTTATAAACGCCGACGGAACATTCTATAACGGATACAGCCAGACAATAAAAATTTCCATGGGACAAATGGTAAGTTCAAACACATCGATAGAATCTGAATCAAGAGGTGTTTTTTCACCTGGAGGAGGACTTGACCTGAAAACCTTAACGACAACAGGCAGTGGATACGGAAGCAGCCAAAATCAGAATATATTCTCCACTGTAAATTCTATTTCAGCTCATACAGAAACCGCACAGTCAGTGCTTTGGAAACCTGCAAAAACAGGATACGAAATATATTATCCAGATAAAAATATCCCCGAATGGTATGAGTTTGGAATAAAAAAAGACAATGATTATTATTATGCCTGCGGAACGAAACAAAAGGGCGACAAAGAAACTGCCGTTCAGCTTGCAAAAATTTACGCACTAAGCGAGCTCTCTTCAATTTCGTCTTTAGAAATTTCTTCAAAGACAATTGCTTCTGCACAGGCATCGCAGTCAGATGAAAAAAGCGAGCATATAAAAAATATTACGCAGCATACAGACACTGCAACAAACTCGCAACTTCCTTACGAAATAGTAAATGAGTTTTATGACACTTCAGCATGCAAAGCATATATAAAAGTCCGTATTCCAAGAAATGCGATTGAAAACTGGTAAATGTTTTTGAAGAAAAAATAAAAAGCATTATATAACAAAAAAGCCGCCTTTGGAAAACCAAAAGCGGCCGTTTTTATACAGTCTTAAAAGTCAGCATTAGAGGCTTGCGTGGCAAGTGCGGGCAATAACATCGTCCTGCTGTTCCTTTGTAAGGTTGATAAAGCGAACTGCATAACCAGAAACACGAACTGTGAAGTTTGCATATTCTGGCTTATCAGGATGAGCCTGGCAGTCCTTGAGTTTTTCAACTCCAAACACGTTAACGTTCAAGTGGTGTGCTCCCTGATCAAAGTATCCGTCCAAAACGTTTACAAGGTTAGAAATGCGCTCATTCTCATCGTGTCCAAGAGCATTCGGGTTGATTGTCTGTGTATTTGAAATTCCGTCCAAAGCATATTTGTAAGGAACTTTTGCAACAGAGTTCAAAGACTTGATAAGACCTTTTGTTTCAGCTCCGTAAGAAGGGTTAGCTCCAGGAGAGAATGGCTCGCCGGCTTTGCGTCCGTCTGGAAGTGCGCCTGTTGCCTTTCCGTATACAACGTTTGAAGTAATTGTAAGAATAGAAGTTGTAGGCTCAGCATCGCGGTATGTGTGGTTCTTTTCAATCTTTGACATGAAAGTTTTAAGAAGCCATGTTGCAATTTCGTCCGCGCGGTCATCATCCTGTCCGTAGCGTGGGAAGTCGCCTTCAATTTCAAAGTCCTTTGCAAGTCCGCTTTCATCACGGATTACTTTTACCTTTGCATACTTGATTGCAGAAAGTGAGTCAACTACGTGGCTGAATCCTGCGATTCCAGTTGCAAATGTTCTCTTAAGATTTGTGTCTTCAAGAGAAAGTTCGGCAGCCTCATAGTAGTACTTGTCGTGCATATAATGGATTGCGTTCAATGTATTTACATAAAGACTTGCAAGCCATTCAAGCATAGCATCGTACTTGCGCATAACTTCATCATAATCAAGATAATCAGAAGTGATTGGAGCAAATTCCGGACCAACCTGAACTCCAGGTGTAAGACCTGCAGGCTCGTCTTTTCCGCCGTTGATTGCATAAAGAAGTGCTTTTGCAAGGTTTGCACGCGCACCAAAGAACTGCATTTCTTTTCCTGTCTGAGTTGCAGAAACACAACAGCAGATTGAGTAGTCATCTCCCCAGATTGGGCGCATTACATCGTCGTTTTCATACTGAATTGAAGATGTGTCAATAGAAATCTTTGCGGCATAGCGGCGGAAGTTTTCTGGAAGTCTCTTTGAATAGAGAACTGTCATGTTTGGCTCCGGGCTTGGTCCCATGTTCTCCAATGTGTGGAGGAAGCGGTAGTCGTTCTTTGTAACCATGTCGCGTCCATCTTGACCGAGACCCGCAACTTCCAATGTAGCCCAAATCGGGTCGCCAGAGAAAAGCTGGTTGTAAGATTCAATACGTGCAAAGCGAACCATGCGGAACTTCATAACAATATGGTCAACAAGTTCCTGTGCTTTTTCTTCTGTAAGGATTCCTTTCTTCAAGTCGCGCTCAATGTAGCAGTCAAGGAATGTAGAAATGCGTCCTACAGACATTGCAGCACCGTTCTGTGTCTTGATTGCGGCAAGGTAGCCAAAATAAAGCCACTGGAAAGCTTCTTTTGCATTCTTTGCAGGATTTGAAATATCATATCCGTAAATCGCAGCCATTGCCTTGATTCCCTTGAGAGCCTTAATTTGCTCAGAAATTTCTTCACGGAGACGGATAACATCATCTGTCATTGTGCCGTTTCCGCAGTTAGCCTTGTCCTGCTCCTTGCACTGGATGAGATAATCAATACCGTAAAGAGCAACACGGCGGTAGTCTCCTACAATGCGTCCGCGACCATAAGTATCAGGCAAACCGGTAAGAATGTGAGCCTTGCGGGCTTTTCTGATTTCTGGAGTATAAACTTCAAATACAGCGTCTGAGTGAGTTTTATGATATTCTGTGAAAACTCTGTGGAGCTCAGGATTTGGCTTGTAACCGTACATTTCAAGACACTGCTCAGCCATTCTGATTCCGCCATAAGGCATAAACGCTCTCTTAAGAGGCTTGTCTGTCTGAAGACCTACAACCTGCTCAAGTTCTTTTCCTTCCGGGCAAATATATCCAGCCTGATGAGCTGTAAGGCTAGTAACAACGTCTGTATCCAAATCAAGAACGCCTGATCTTTCCTTTCCGTCAAGACCAACACATTTCTTATTATGCTCAGCTTTCTGTAACTTCTGGAGCTCATCGAACAACTTGCTTGTGGCAGCTGTAGGTCCAGCCAAGAATGACTCATCTCCGCTATACTGAGTATAGTTAGCCTGAATAAAATCGCGAACATTGACTTCGCTTGTCCACAAACCTTTTGGGTTAAAACCTTCCCATTCAGCTCTCATGTTCATTTCAAAACCTCTTTGCATTGAAAAATTCAACTATAATAACTGGAAGCATTATAGACCATTGCTTTTTTTTATGCAATTGCCAAAAATGACAGTCCAATTCCCGATTTAATAATTTGTAATTATTACAATTATGATTATAATACAATTATAAAAAATATCAAGTGATTTACAAAAAAAATATAAATTATTCTAAAAAATACCAACTTTCTTCTATATTATAAGGATAAATAAACAAAATTAGAAAAGTTTTAATAAAAAAAATATTGTCGATTTTTATAATTTTTAGTATCTTTATTTACAATAAAATAAAATTTTTAAGCTGTCTTTAGATTTTTCAAGACAGTCAATAAAAATAGGAGTTAGAATCATGGCTAAACAGTTAGTTTACAGCGAAGATGCACGCAAAAAAATGCTGAGCGGAGTTGAGCAGATTGCCCGCGCAGTAAAAGTAACATTAGGACCTTGCGGACGCTTGGTTATGCTTGACAAAAAATACGGCGCACCAACAATCACAAAAGACGGTGTTTCAGTTGCAAAAGAAATCGAGCTTAAAGATCCATTTGAAAACATGGGAGCACAGCTTGTACGCGAAGTTTCCTCAAAGACAAACGATGTAGCAGGAGACGGAACAACAACAGCAACAGTTCTTGCCTATGCAATTGTACGCGAAGGACTCAAGGCAGTTTCAGCAGGAATGACACCAATTGAAATCAAACGCGGAATCGACAAAGCGACAGCAATCGCAGTTGAAGAAGTAAAAAAGAACAGCCGCGCAGTAAAAGGCAACGAAGATATTACTCACGTAGCCACAATTTCTGCAAACAACGACCCTGAAATTGGTAAAATCCTTGCAGACGCAATTGAAAAAGTCGGAAAAGACGGCGTCATCACAGTTGAAGAATCCAAGAACATGGATACAACTGTAAAAACTGTAGAAGGAATGCAGTTCGACCGTGGATATATTTCTTCTTACTTTGTAAATGACCGCGAGCGCATGGAAGTAAACTACAACGATGCTTACGTCCTTATTTATGACGAAAAAATCAGCACAATGAAAGATCTTCTTCCTGTTCTTGAAAAAGTTGCCCAGACAGGAAAGCCTTTAATCATTATTTCTGAAGACCTTGACGGTGAAGCTCTTGCAACTTTGGTTGTAAACTCAATCCGCGGAACTCTCAAATGCTGCGCTGTAAAAGCTCCAGGATTCGGCGACAGAAGAAAGGAAATGCTTCAGGACATCGCAATCCTCACAGGCGGAAAAGTAATCACAAAAGACCTTGGACTTAAGCTTGAATCAACAGAACTTGCAGACCTTGGACAGGTTAAATCTGTAAAAATCGACAAGGACAACACAACTTTGGTTGACGGCGCTGGAGACAAGAAAGCGATTGCTGACCGTGTTGCAGAAATCAAGAATCAGATTGAAAAGTCAACTTCTGACTACGACAAGGAAAAACTCAAGGAACGCCTTGCAAAACTTTCTGGCGGTGTAGCTGTAATCAACATCGGTGCAATCACAGAAACAGAAATGAAGGAAAAGAAATTCCGTGTTGAAGATACTCTCGCAGCAACAAGAGCGGCCTTGGAAGAAGGAATTGTTTCAGGCGGCGGACTTGCACTCATCGAAGCAAGCAAAGTTCTTGACGCAGAAAAAGAAAATCTTACTGGAGATGAAAAAGTTGGTTTCCAGATTATAAAGAGAGCCTTGGAAGAGCCTATTCGCCAGATTGCAGAAAACGCAGGTGTAGACGGAGCTGTAATTGCTGACAAGGCAAAGGCAGAAAAGAAAGGTGTTGGCTACAATGCCGCTACAGGCGAATGGGTAAACATGATGGAAGCTGGAATCATCGACCCGGCAAAAGTTACAAGATGCGCTCTCCAGAATGCTGCTTCTGTAGCTGGAATGTTGCTCACAACAGAATGCGCTATCACAGATATTCCTGAACCTCCAGCACCAGTTGCTCCACAGGCGGGCATGGATGGAATGGGCGGAATGTACTAATAGCAATTCCAAACTTTAAAGCTAGAAATGCGGCTGCGACCAATAAACGGTTGCGGCCGTTTTTTGTTTTAAATAAACCATATTTCGTGATAGAATATATCATTATAAATTACTCTTATTTTCTGGAGAATAGACTATGCAGACAGCCACAAAGACACCTTGGGATTTTTTAAGCAAATACAAAGACAGCGACTTTTCAGGAGAATGGCCAACAGTTCCCGAAATGTTTTTTATAACAACAAAGCGATTTCCAGAAAGACCTTGCTTTACAGATTTTGAAGGCGAAGGCGGCTCAAAAAACACTCTTTCATATTCACAGGTAGAACAAAAAGTCAAGGAACTTGCTTCCTGGCTTACAGAAAAAGGAATTCAAAAAGGAGACAGAATCGCAGTAAGCGGAAAAAACTCTCCACAATGGGGACTTGTATTCCTCGCATCTCTTGCCGCCGGAGCTACAATCTGTCCTATAGATTACGCTCTCCATGAAGAGGAAATCAAAAATCTTTTGAGCACAGCCAAGCCAAAATTCTTTTTTGTTGATGAAGAAAAGTTTCCAACCTTTGACGCACAAAATGCTGAATACAAAGTTTATTCGCTCAGCCCTAAGTTTTCAGAAAAATACGTTTACAATTTAAAGCCTGATTCAACGGAACATGATTTCCGAAGCGCAAAAGAAGATGATCTTGCAGCAATTCTTTTTACAAGCGGAACAACAGGAAATCCAAAAGGCGTAATGCTCACCCACAAAAATCTTGTAAGCGACGCATATATTGCGCAGACCAGAATGGATATTTTTTCAACTGATGTTTTTTACGCGCTTCTTCCGATTCATCACGCTTACACAATGCAGGCGGTTTTCATAGAAAGCCTTTCCGTGGGAGCTGAAATCGTATTCGGAAAAAGCATGGCTGTTTCCCGGCTAATGAAAGAACTTCGCGAAGGACAAATCACAATGCTGCTTGGCGTTCCGCTTTTGTTCAATAAGCTGCTCGCAGGAATAATGAAAGGAATCAAGGCGAAAGGCCCGCTTGTAAACGGCGCAATCCATGCCATGATGTGGATTTCCTACATAATAAAAAAAGTTTTCAAAGTAAATCCCGGTAAGACACTTTTTAAAAGCGTGCTAAAACAAGCAAATATTCAGTCGCTAAGAATTGCAATCTGTGGCGGCGGACCTCTTGCTTCAAGCGTGTTCAAAATCTACAACGAAATGGGTATCGACTTTGTGCAAGGCTACGGACTTACAGAAACAAGCCCAATTATCGCATTGAACCCGATAAGCCGCTTTAAAATTGAAAGTGTCGGTCAGTATTTCTTTCCGTACATGGAAATGAAAATTCTTGAGCCTTCTGCGGATGGAATCGGAGAAGTAGCGGTAAAAGGTCCGATGGTTTTTAAAGGCTACTACAACATGGAAGAAGAAACCGCAAAAGTTTTTACTCCAGACGAATTCTTTAAAACCGGCGATCTTGGAAATCTAGACAGCGAAGGCTACCTTATTCTTGCAGGACGCGTAAAAAACATGATTGTTACAGAAGGCGGCAAAAACGTTTATCCGGAAGAAATTGAAAACGCATTCCAGCTTTTTACAGACATAGCACAAATCACAGTGCGCGGCTACATTGCAGACAAAGCAACAAAAAGCGAGCAAATCGAAGCCCTTGTCTATGCCAGCGACGACCTTTTTGCAAGACTGAATATAAACAGAGAAGCTTCTCCGCTAGACGAATCAGTAAAATCAGAAATTGAAAAAATAATCTCAAAAGTAAACAAGGAGCTTCAGCCTTACGCCCGCATCTCAAAAATCACAATGCTAGAACAGCCCCTCGAAATGACCACAACCCAAAAAGTAAAACGAGGAAAAATATCTAGCAATGAATAAAAGCATCTTATATCATGCAGGCAAAGAAATTGTGCAGTTTCCAGAAATCCGAAAAAGTTTATACACAAAAGATTTTTCATGGGGATTTTATTGCACAAACGACTGGAAGCAAGCCGTTCGCTGGGCAAACAGAAACAATGAAAAGCCTGTAATAAATTTTTTTGATTATACTGCCGATGAATCTCTTTCAATTTTAAAATTCGATGAAATGAATGATGAATGGCTTGAATTCATTGCCCATTGCCGAAGCGGAAAAACTCACAATTACGATATTGTAGAAGGACCGATGGCAAACGACACAGTTTGGAATTACGTTAACGATTTTATAAAAGGCACAATTACAAAAAAACAGTTTTGGGTGCTTGCAGAATTCAAGCATCCTACGCACCAAATAAGCTTCCATACATTGTCGGCATTAAACTGCCTTAATTTCAAAAAAAGCGAGATTGTATATGACCGAAGAACAGAGGAATGATTTTTTTTATGTTTGTGCGCTGATTGAATTTATTGCCAGAAAAACAAAGAACCGCCGCGGAACTGTTGTCAATGCGCTTGGAAAAAAAGGTGTTCACAAGCAGCTCTATGCCGCACCTGTAAATCACTGCCTCTCGTTTGAGCAGGTAAGCGATGAAATAATCAGGGATTACAAAATTCCAGATGGCGACTTTGAAACTGTAAAAAACTGCAAGTACACGTTGCCCGGATTTCAGGACATAGGAAAACTTTACTGCATAATGATAGAAGACTTAGCCGTTCCAGGAACAGAAGAAGAAACACTAATCAAGCTGTTCAATTCGTTTATAAGCGACCAAATTTCAAACTTCAACACAGACCTTTACTATCAAAACCCAAGTTATCTTGAAGAATCCTACAAGGCAGGAAGACTGCTGGAATAGAATATTATTTCCGTGAAAGTTTTTACAGAAAAAAAGCCGTGCCGGATTTTGCATTTAAACGCATTTTCCAGCACGGCATTTATTTTTAGATTTTTATGAAAAAGCCAAATGAGATTATTTTTCTCCCTGATAATTTGGATCTTCATAAAAGGAATGAATCCAGCTTGAAAGATCTCTTTCCCAGTCCATCATTGCCATGTAGCCATCATAATCATCATATATTTTTTCTGTGGCTTTAGCTTTAATAGGTGTATTAAAAAGCTCATACGCTCTTTTAAAATCTTCTTTCTTTAGAGCCTTTTCTGCATTATCATTCTTTTTCGCCATTTCCTGAAGATAAGGCTCATTTGGAATTTTGGCTGGTCTTTTTGATTTATAGTTCTTTATATTGCGTGGACCTGTGTCAACATTCGTATTAAAACCAGGCAAGTTAGGCATATCTTCTTTTCCAGCTGATTCAGTTGTCTGCTGTGAATTGTTCTTTCCGCCTACTCTTCCTTCAATGCCTTTTACAAGACTTTTCCACTTCTGAGCAAAACAAGCAGAGGCCGCAACCATAAGCAAAACCAATACGACCTTTGATTTTCTTGATAATTTCATATTTACTCCTTCTAATAAAGTGCGAATATTATACCACCAGCACAGTGAATTGTCAAAATAACACTAAACAGTTTATTTTAGAATATAAATTGCTTTTCCAGTAACATTCTGTGCAGAATCAGCAACAAAGACATTGCCGACAAATGAGCCTCCTGAATTTGATTTAGAAATGCTTTCCAGAATAATTCCATTGGCTCCAATTTTTCCGGCCTGTTTTTTCAGTTCCGTAATCGCATAGTTTAAACTGCCCTGATCTGTAAAACCTGAATCACTAGAAGCAGAAACAATTCCAATGACTTCATAATCTTCTGGAGGCTCTGTATATATAGAAATCCTGTCAGGATTTACATAAGGCCTCTTTTTGCCAGTAACAAAAGCCGTTCCACTTGCACAAGAAAATAATATAAAACAAATAAACAGCAAAGTAAAAAGTGAAATCAGTTTTTTCATAGTCAAAAACTCCTTGAATAATCGTATCACGAAATATCAGCAAAGCTCATCAAAAACAGTGCCACCAGTCCATTCATTTTCTCGACCTTGAAGAACAAGAAAAAACTTGTCCGCACTTTCTTTTCTAAAGCAGGTCATATAAACCCGGTGAACAAAAAGATTGTTCTCAAAAGTAATCGTACAGAGACTCCACGGCTTTATCGCATTTATTTCGCGACTTTCTCCTTTTACAATTATCATATCTTCATACAATGCAGTTTCTAATACGGAAGAAGAATACTGCTTGGTTTTGCTGAATATTTTTCCCTGCTTTAGATTTTCAAAATAATCCTGCAACGGAGTTTCAGTTAGTTCAGTTGGGCAGCAAGGAAATTCCGCAGGAATACGCCATCTTGTTTTGTCCTGCGCTGCATTTGGCGAAAGCGACATTATAATATCAGGTTTTCTTCCGTCAGGCTTTTCAAATCCTTCTGGATATTCATATTTGAAAATATTTTTTCTTGTCCGAAACACCCATTCTCCAAGACTTCCGACAGCAGAAACATTTTTAGACGAATTGTGATTTGCCCATTTTGTAAGATTTTCAAGACAAGAATCAGATTCTTTTTGATTTACAGCTCTCATCCAAGAAATATTCGGTGGCAAATTAAAGTTGTGAAGAACAGTTATGTCTTTTAGAACATCTTCTATTTTCATTTCTGTCAGCCCTTCAATTTTTTTGCAGGTAATGGGATTCAAGATTATGTTTTCCAGCCGTGTTACCCAGCGGAGATTTGAAGATCGGTTGTCCTGCCTGTTTGTGTTTATGTGGTCAACAACATGACTTTTTGAAGGCGGATCTCCAAGAAACGCTGTCGCTACAATTCTATGAATGACTTGCTGTGCAATGCACGGATAGCCTTTTTCATTTATTGAAGTTCCAAAAGTCCATTCATCATCAAGTTTTCTTTTGCGTTTTTCTGGTTTTGAATGTCGCATAACAGCTCCATTGTCGCGGACTGAATAAGTTTCATCTTTATATGTACAGATTTTTTCTTCTGTAAAGTCGTTTATGTTTGTCATTATATTTTCCCCTCTCTGATTACCTGTTCTTTTGCGCTATTTCTGACCATTCGCCATAATTCTTTCCGTCAAAAGCACGAACCCAATAATACGGTGCATAGTTACTTCTAGTTCTGTCTATATGCTTAATAGGGGAAAACGAACCTTCTGCCATGGGCTTTGCAGTGGAAACATCATTTTCTTTGCTGTAATAAATCATATATTTCACAGCGTATTCTACAGGGTTAAATGAAAATTCGTAGATAGTTCCTAGAATATCTGGAATTATCCAAGCATAAAAATTCTGAGGGGCAGGAAGAAGCTTTGATTCATTTTTTTCAACTGAAATTGCATTGTCTTTTAAAAGCAGCTTATAACGTGAGTTGTTGAGAATCTTTTTTGCGGTTTCAACTTCAGGTGCATTTTCCGTACAAGCAGATTTTAAATCAGTCCAATTAGAAAAGCCTGCGATTTTTGCAATCGTATGCTGGGAATTAGTCAATGTAAATGAAAAATCTTCTTTCTGAAATGGCAAGGCAAAGTCAGAAAAGATTGCATTCACATCAAAGAATTTAGGTTTAAAAATGTAAAGATTTTTATTTTCATCAAATGAACGGCTTTGATAATCTTTAAAAAGATTTCTTGACTGCAATTTAAAATATTCAATAGAGTCCATAATATTATCCTTTATGTATCAGATTCGTATTGTCTTTTTTGACCCGTTAACACCTAGCGACAGAAATCTGACACCAAGAAAAATATTATAGTATTGACATGATTAAAGAATCTTTGCACGGGCAGCTGGCTTTATCAACGAAGCATTTAAAATATAATTTACATTCTTTTAAAAGTCAATGGAAAAGCAAAGTTCGAAACTCTATTTCTTAAAAATTCTTGTCTTTTGTTTTTGTACAAGTTCTTCTCCCTTATCTCAAACCAAAATAACAGAACGCGGCTACCCACATGCTTATTTTTTCCAGCTGTTCTGAATCTGTAATTTCCTCTGATATTATTTTGCCATCTGTAGAGCGGAATTCAACATTAACTTTTTTTGCAAAGCAAAAATCTTCAATTGCCATGTCATCCCATAGTCTATATGAATAAGTATTGTCCTCACTGTTGTAGGAAATTTCATTTTCAACAATTGTTTCTTCGCCATTTTCTTTTGTAATGCCCAGTCTGAAAAATCCTGCGTTTTCATCGTCTGATTTGCGGTTTTTTATTATCAAGTAAAAATATCCCTCATTTCCTTTTAGAAAAAAGGTTCCTGAGCCAGACAAGTCAAAAGCCGCAAGCTCCGGATAATGAAAATGAAAAAAATCAGCCGCAGAAAATGAGCGCATGGTTTCATCCTGAAAGTAAAAATGAATTTTATCCAACCGGTATTCATTCTCTCCTAAAAATGAGTCTGTCAGACTGACCTCAGAACAACCGCCAGGAATCAAATCGAGCTTGACAAGCAAACTTGTATAATCAGGATTTCCTGTGCTGAAAAAAAATATTTCCGCCTGCGTGATTTTTTTTGCAGAAATATTGGCGAATTCCAAATACGGAGAAGAATACTTGCCTTTTTTTAAACAATAATTTGATGGATAAACTAGTGCAGGAACGGTAACCCCGGAATATTCCTGCCAGGCATAATTCATGGCTTTGCCTATAAAATCAGGATAATTCAACATAAAATGATAGCTGCTGGAAACATAATATTTTTCAGCAGTTGTTGATGCTTCTAAATCACCAGATGAAAGTTTAGTTTTGTTTTTATCGCGGGCTATATTACAGGAACTCAATACTAAAAATGAAATTAACAGCAAAATGAGTCTTTTCATACAAACTAGGATAATGTACGGACTTTTTAAAATCAATGGAAAGCAACTTCAACAACGTAAAAATAAACGTATTGCAGTTGTAATATCAAGTCCCAATGAACTAAAAAGATTTTCAGCTGCAAGTTTTGTTTCTGAATCAACTCTGGTTTGAAGAACTGTCATTGCCATATAACAACCTCAAAAATATTTTTGTACTACAAATGTAATACAAAAAAATATAAAATTGCAATTAATATGTTTTCAAATATCTCACCTCAAAAAAATGTTGGCTATAATTTTCAATGTTGACTATAAAGCAGAGCAATGTTATTATTTTACTTACAAACTGTCATTGCCAGAACTGCTCCGTTGTGTTTCTAAAAAACTCATTTGGCAAAATATTACTTTAGATTTTCGGGTCAAGAGCAAAGATGACATTTCATTATATCGCAGGAGGAAACTATGTGTAGAGCTTCAATTTATGACGCGCGGAACAATCTTTCAAATTTCGTAAAGATTGCGGAAAGCGGTGAACCTGTTGAGCTTACAAGGTACGACAAGCCGGTTGCGGTGATTATCAGCTACGAGGAGTATGAAAAAAAATCGCCCAAAAATAAAACAAGCTGGCTTTCAGAATGGCGCGAAGAATACAAGGATGTTCTAAGCGATGAAGGAATTCCTCTCGGACCAAAAGTTTATGCTGACCCTAACAGAGTGATTTTCGAGAAATAAATAAGTACCGAAGATTTGTTTACAAGCAAATATAATAAGAATCACTTATGGAGGAAAAATGAAAAAAATATATCTTCTTGATACAAACATCGTTTCCGAATTCTCAAAGGATTGTCCAAACCAAAACGTGATTGATTTATATGAGGCAAGGAAAAATTTCTGCGCAATTTCCGCCGTAACCTGGCAGGAACTTATTTACGGAGTTGAGAAAATGCCAGAGGGAAAACGCAAAAATTCAATCGTAAACTTTACTGAAAATCTTAAAAACAACATCGAGATAATTCCCTACGACGATTTTGCAGCAGGAATATGCGGTCAGCTTTTAGGAAAATGCCCAAAAGAAGGAAAATCTCTTCCATATTATGACACACAGATTGCCGCAACCGCAATTGCAAATGGAATGGTTCTTGTAACTCACAATACAACAGATTTTGCTGAAGCCGCAGAACGCTCTTTTTTGCGCACAGAAGACTGGTTTTCTGTTGAATAATTCAAAACTGAAGGAATACTTCCTAAGAGCCGTAGCGATACTTCCTAAGAGGCTAAGTAATACTTCCTAAGACCCTAAGGAATACTCTCTAAGGCTCTTAGGAATACTTACTTAGGGCTTTAGGAATACTCACTTAGCCTCTTAGGAAGTATTCCTTCAATAATCGTTGAAATTGCATAAGATTAACTATAAAATAAAATCAGATAAGTCAATCCTAAAACTGAAGTTTTAATTTTAACTTTTTACAGGAGATAAAATGCTTAACATAAACAACAACACATCAAATATAAAACGCGAAATCCTTGTTAGAATCGCAAAGCTTCAGCTTCAGGGAAAACTAGAAGAAGGCGTGCATTTTATTCCGCGTGAAATGGCTCCCAGAGACAAGCCGCCTTTAAGGTGCTGCATTTTCCATGACCGGGAAATTCTTCGCATGAGAGTTCTTGCCCGCATGGGAATTTCAGTTGAAAACATTGATGAAGAAGCGACGCTCGGCTCTTTTGCAAAACAGGCATTGGAACGTGAAAAACCGACCTGGCCAATGCTTACAGTTCTTGACGAAGCCTGCAACGGCTGTGTAAAAGCGCACTACATGGTTACAAACGCCTGCCAAGGATGCTACGCACGCCCCTGCATGGTTAACTGCCCGCGCAAGGCAATCACCGTAGACAGAAGGGCGACTATAGATGAAAAGCTTTGCATCAACTGCGGAAAATGCATGGAAAACTGCCCTTACCACTCAATTATAAAAATTCCTGTTCCTTGCGAAGAAGCCTGCCCGGTTGGAGCAATTTCAAAAGACGAAAAAGGACACGAAAAAATCGACTATCACAAGTGCATTTTCTGCGGAAACTGTATGCGTGAATGTCCGTTCGGCGCAATGATGGACAAAAGCCAGCTTGTTGATGTAATAAAGCACATAATGAACTGCAAGAAAGTTGTTGCCCTTTACGCGCCTTCTATTGCGTCCCAGTTCAAGGTTACACCAGGCCAACTTGAATCTTCTTTGATTGCGGCGGGATTCAACCGTGTATGGGAAGTTGCAATCGGTGCTGACATCTGCGCCGACAACGAAGCCCGAGAATTTGAAGAGCGAATGGCACGCGGAGACAAAATGATGACAACTTCATGCTGTTCCGCTTACGTCCGCGCAGTTCATAAACACGTTCCTGCTCTTATCCCATGCGTTTCTGAAACAAGAAGCCCCATGCACTACACTGCGGAAATCGCAAAAAAAGCCGACCCTGACTGCATAACGGTTTTTATAGGACCTTGCCTTGCAAAAAAACGCGAAGGATTCGATGACGACCTTGTTGACTATGTAATAACTGTTGAAGAAATTTCGGCCTTGTTTGAAGCGCGTGAAATAAATGTTGCGGAAATGGACAAGCGGCACGAAACAATAATTCCTACAGCCAGCGGAAGAAATTTTGCGCGTTCAGGCGGCGTAATGGAAGCTGTTGCGCTCCGTTTAAAAGACAAATCCATTCTGCGCCCCGCAAAAATCAACGGACTTAGCAAAGCCGGAATGAAAGTCTTAAATGCTTATGGCCTTATAAATTCGGGAAAAATTCCTGCAAAGCCAGACACCCCGAACCTCATTGAAGTAATGTCTTGCGAAGGCGGATGCATAGCAGGACCCTCTGTAATCACAAATGTAAAACAGGCCGAACTCCAGCTAGAAAAATACGTGCAGGACGGCTCTGCAAACACAATAGACGAGCAGGAAAAATAGTGCAAAATTGGAGAATATTTTATTAATAAAGTAGAAATAAAAATAGGAAATACTCAGAAAACAGTTACTATTGTTTCTCGAAATTCAAGAAAATCAATCTCTGAAAATGATTCAGAAATGGACAAAAGAGCTGCTTATGCAGTAAAAGCCGCAATAAAAAAAGCAAAGGTTTGCAAAAAACCTGTAGCAAAATATGATGCCGTTCAAAAAAAAGCGTATATCGAATATGCAAATGGAACAAAAAAATATCTTTAATAAAAAGAATAACCCATAAATTCCGGCGGACCAGTTGACAGTACCCCCCCGTGGTATTATGCCCCAGAAACTATTTTACTGGAGGCAGTATCATGAAAAAGGCTGTAAAAACATTTTTTGCTTTGGCGGCAATCTCTTTGGCACTCTGCTCGTGCTCAGATTCTGGAAGCAGCGGAAGCGATGGCGACAGTGGAACTGAAAACCGTGTTCTTGATTTGAGAATTCAAAACGGCGGAGTTGCCCGCTGGATTGAAAAGGAAGTATCTGGAACTTACGAAGCGCACACAGAACTTGTTTCTGTAACCGCGGAATCTGACGGAATGCACTTTACAATTAAAAATCCGGCAACTTTAGCAGGCAGCGATGAAAAATATCAAAGTGGCTGCAACTGGATTGGCGTTTACCGCTTGGAAACTATCGGCGGCAAGGAAATTCAAACCACTTTGGCACGTTTAGATAAATCACCATTTGATTCTGCATATAAGGACGAAAACGGTCAATGGTGGCCTAAAACTCCTGATGAATCCATATCTTTTGTCTATCCATTATGCGAAGCCGGTGAACAGTATAAATTCAAAGTTCAGATTGAGCCTTTAAAAGGAGCAGGCGAAAGTCTTGTACGTGAAAATGGCTATTTCCACTATCTTACTTTAACTGCAAAAGGCGGAATCGGCGACATTGACTATTCAAATCTTAAAAACGGCGAATGGGCATTTGCATCTTACAGCGACAACAAAGCAACAGTCTGGATTGAAAACGTAATTCCTCCGCAGGACAGCGTTGTAAAAAACGTAGGAACTTATATCGATATTTTCTATGGCAACAAAGAATGGAAAAGCGGAGAAACTGACTGGTACTGCCTCTATGAAAATCCTAGCGCAGTTGAAAAAAATGTTTCTTTTGAATTGAAAAACGATTCTGGTCTTCAATCAATACAAAACTATTCTAACACATTCTTTGCGCAGTACAATTTTACATTCGAAATTCCTGACTGCCCGCAAGTATCGCAGTGGCGCACAGTAACACTTGAAAGCGACCTTGTTTCTTTAAATTAAATCCAATATAAAAAATAAACTTTGGGCTTCCGTATTCCGGGAGCCTTTTTTCATTATGACACTTTTGCATTTTATGTCTAACACTTCACTAAAAATCAGATTTGTGTTAAAATTGTAAAATATTCAAAAAATTCAGTTTGTGTAAGGATTACAAGATGAACAAGATTCTAGAAAAACGGCAGCTTTCAGAAACCGTTTACTACATGAAGTTTGAAGCCGCGGACATTGCAAAGAACCGCAAGGCAGGACAGTTCCTGATTGTTCAGTACGATGATGAAATGGGAGAAAGAATTCCGCTTACAATCGCAGATGCGAACGCAGAAGAAGGCTGGGTTGCAATTGTTTTTCAGGCTGTTGGAGCAGGCACAATGAAAATATCGCGCCTTAATCCGGGCGACTATCTTGCGGCGGTTCTTGGTCCTTTGGGAACTCCGTCTAAAATAGAAAAATACGACGCTCCAGTTCTCTGTGTTGGCGGCGGAATCGGAACAGCTCCTCTTTATCCAATCGTTCAGGCCTTAAAGGCAGCCGGAAACAAAGTAATTGTTGTAATCTGCGCACGCACAAAAGACCTTCTGATTTTTGTTGATGAAATGAAAGCAATCGCAGATGAAGTTATAATTATGACTGACGACGGAAGCGCAGGACGCCAAGGAGTTTCCACAGTTCCAGTCGAAGAGCTTTGCCAGTCGCAGACTCCTCCAGCAGAAGTAATTGCAATCGGTCCTCCAATAATGATGAAATTCGTATGCGCCACAACCGCAAAGTACAATGTAAAAACCACAGTTTCGCTCAACACAATTATGATTGACGGAACAGGAATGTGCGGTGGCTGCCGTGTAAGCGTAGGCGGAAAAATCAAATTCGTTTGCGTTGACGGTCCTGACTTTGACGGACATCAGGTGGACTGGGCAAATATGATGACACGCATGAAAAGCTTTAAAGACGAAGAAGAAAAACACAAGTGCAGACTCGGAATGTAAACTGGACGGAGAAAAAATATGAGCGAACACAAAACAGTAGAGCAGCTGAACGAAATTGCTGCAAATGAATATAACAAAATAAAAGGAAAAACACTTACAAATAAAGACCGCATGGCGATTCCGCAAATGGAGATGCCTTCCGGAGAGCCTTTGGTACGCGCAAGGCAGATGACAGAAGTTGCGCTTGGCTACACAGCAGAGCAGGCAATTGTTGAAGCAAACCGCTGTCTTCAGTGCAAGAACCAGCCTTGTGTTTCAGGCTGCCCTGTAAATGTTCAGATTCCAAAATTTATTGAGCAGGTTGCAAAAGGCGAATTCAAAGCGGCAGTTGACATTATAAAAGAAACAAATCTTCTTCCTGCAATATGCGGACGCGTATGTCCTCAGGAAAAGCAGTGCCAGGGACAATGCACAGTTGGAAAAGTTTACAAGAACGCAGAAAAATCAGTTAGCATAGGACGCCTTGAACGCTTTGTAGCTGACTGGGAACGCGCAAACAACCTCGTAACTTCCCCGGCAATCGCTCCTTCAACAGGAAAAAAAGTCGCAGTCGTAGGTTCAGGACCTGCAGGGCTTACTGTTGCAGCAGACTGCCGGCGCGCAGGACACGATGTTACAGTTTTTGAGGCATTCCACAAAGCCGGCGGTGTAATGGTCTATGGAATTCCAGAATTCCGTCTGCCAAAATCAATCGTTCAGAATGAAGTTGAAAACCTAAAGAAAATGGGCGTAAAATTTGAAATGAGCACCCTTGTTGGACGCACAATGACGGTTCAGCAGATTCTCACGGAAAAAGGATTTGACGCCGCATTTATCGGAACTGGAGCCGGTCTTCCAAAGTTCTTCGGAATTCCTGGCGAAAACTACATCGGTGTATTCAGCGCAAATGAATATCTTACACGCGCAAACCTGATGAAGGCTTACGACACAGAGCACGCCGATACTCCTTACTACCACGCAAAAACTGTTGTTGTCTGCGGAGGGGGAAACGTCGCAATGGACGCGGCAAGAATGGCGTTAAGGCTTGGAGCTGAAAAAGTCTACGTTGTTTACCGCCGTTCCCGTGTGGAAATGCCGGCACGCCGTGAAGAAGTTGACCACGCGGAAGAAGAAGGCGTAATCTTTAAATTCCTTGAAAACCCGGTTGAAATTCTTGGAAACAGCGAAACAGGAAAAGTAACAGGAATAAAAGCCTTGTCCTATGAGCTTGGAGAACCGGATGAAAAAGGAAGACGCCGTCCAGTTGAAATAAAAGGAAGCGAACATGAAATTCCTTGCGACGCTGTAATTGTTGCGCTCGGAAACAATTCAAATCCGCTTATTCCTGCGACGACTCCGGAAATCAATGTGGATGACCGCGGACACATCACGGTTGACGAAAGCCAGGAAACAAGCATGACAAAAGTATGGGCAGGAGGCGACATTGTTCTAGGTGCCGCTACCGTTATTCTTGCAATGGGCGAAGGAAGAAAAGCCGCCGCAAGCATAAACGAATATCTTGCAAAGTAAAAATTAATGAGCTGTCCTAAAAAAGGGCAGCTTTTATTTTTTCCAGCTTGAAATAAAAAGTCCGCAGATTGTCATTGCCGCGCCGCAGATTCCCATCAGGCTAAGCTTTTCCCCAAGAAATATAAATGCAAAAATAACAGTAACAACAGGAATCATATAAAGACCGGCGGAAACTTTCACAGTTCCAAGAATTTTGCAGGATTTGTTCCATAAAGCAAAACAGCCGGCAGAAGCCATAATTCCAAGAAAAAGCAAATTTCCCCAGTTGGCAAGGCTTGAAAATCTTTTTATGTTGAAAGCCGCATCAGTGTTAATAAAAACAGAAGAAGTTTTTTCAGCTCCAGTTCCAGCCAATGCAAGCGGGATCATAAAAATCAGCGCAAAGAAAAAAATCCGGCGCGTGCTGCAAACAATGTCGTATTTCATGGAATTTATTTTTGAAACAAACAGCGAATAAAATCCCCAGCAGATTCCGGCAAGAAGAGCAAGCAAATCGCCTTTCGGACTAAAATGAAATTCCGCATTTCCGTTAAAGCTCACAAGGGCGACTCCTGAAATTGCAAGAATAAATCCTGCGACAAAGCTTTTCGTAATGCATTTTTCCTTCAAGAAAATCCGCGCAACAATCGCCGTGAACATAGGACAAATAGAAACAATTATGCTTACATTTGAAGCCGTCGTAAAAGAAATCGCAATGTTTTCAAAAAACTGATAAAGCGTAACACCGGTAAGTCCCGCCAGCGCAAATGAAATATTTTCTTTCTTGCTTTTTAAAACAAGCCTTTTAGGACGCATAGCCCAAAGGCCAAGATATGCCGCAAAAAAACGGACAACCAGAATCTCAAATGCAGAAAAATCATTTAAAAGCGATTTTGTAGAAACAAAAGTTATTCCCCATATAAAAACTGAAACGCAAGCCAAAAAAATTCCAAACGCCGAAGCCGCACTTATTTTTTTCATGCGCTGATTATATCGAATTTTCTAGCTGAATAAAATAACTTTTGCCCGGGGCAAAAACATTCTGATTGTTGCAACCGCGTGAGCGGGGAATTCTATAGTTACTTTGCAACAATCAGAGGATGTCCAATAAGTTCCGAATGTCATTGTTGAACAATTTCTAAATGATTGTAATATATGCATTTAGAATTTCGGGTCAAGCCTATAAATGACAAAAAAGATACTTATTGGACAGCCCCTTTTGTCGTCATTGTCTACATGAGTTGCCAAAGCATTTTCGGGTTTGGCATATTCTAAAGCTGTTGCCACATCACGCCCGACAAACCATGTTTCATCATCTTTTTTAATCGTGCGAATCATACAGTCGCCGAAAGCAAAAATACTTAAATCATTCATGCCACCGCCTCCCGTATGTCTGCCACAAGCCCGCTTATCGTAAGCCCCAGCCGCCCGCAGCTTTCGCCGCTAAGGTTTTCGTCTGTCGGGATCCGCTGGAGCATCTCGCACAGCATAGCCAGCGTGTCCAGTGCAATTTCTGCGTTTTCCTTGATGTCAAACGCATCTTCTGCCGCTTTAGGGTGTACGGCAGCTTTTTCGGTCAAGTTTTCCATCTTGAACCTCCTAGTTGTATTTTTCAGTTCCGGGCATAAAAAAAAGGCAGGAACTGACCCTAGCACGCAACTAGCCGTGCCGGAGACCTCTCGGTTACTCCACAGTTCCTGCCCAAATTTGCAGTTTCGTTTTTTTTATGCGCTCAGAATCGTCCGGGCATAAAAAAATCCGCAGTGTCGGCGCAGAACTTATCCGCTAGTTGATATGTTTAGGGATTTTCAGTATAGCGCATATATCCCAAAACTTGCAATAGTTTAAAAGTTTTGCTTCCGATACTTTATGCGTTATTATCCTTTTATTTTAGAAAACTGTCAAGCGTTTTTTCTAAAACTCCCAGTAGTTTTCATTTTTCCCCCGGAACAAGATTTTGTTTTGCGTATCTCCAGAAAACGCCCATGTCCAAAGCCTTTAGCCCAATTTCGTTTCTGCAAATATCATCCGCCAGAATCTCCAAAGCCGCCAAAGCATAAACGTATGTATCAAAGCCGTGGTTTGGCGCACCGAATTTAGCCCGCCAGATTGTTTTCAGCCATTGGCCCGTATTCTTGTCTATAACCTCAACTTTTTCTTCCGCTTCAAACATCTTGAAATAATCATCCCTAAAGTTTTCCGGGAAGTTTGGAAACCATGCTGGCTGTTTTTCGCCTTCGTTCCATCTCAAAACATTCATGCTGTTTGAAATTCGGTCTTTAAGTTTTCCCGTGTTCACATGGTATGCAAGTGGCAAGCCTATTCGGTCAAGTGTTGCGCGGCTGAAAAGCTGGTAAGTTTCGCCGCCCTTGATCCAGTCCATACCTTTTGAAGCGTAAACACCCGCCGTAAACCGCGCCACAAAGGAATAAACCCAATCCGTATAATGGCCGGAATCAACAAGCGTCATTGCAATACGGTAGTTTAAGCCGTCTTCGTCGGTAAAAATGCCGTTTTCAATAATTTGTTCCAGTTCATCCCACGGGCCGCCGAATTGCTCTGTTGCGCCCTCGATAAACTTAAAGTCAATCGTGTATGTGACGCCATTCACGGCAAAGCCTTTTATGTCAACATATAAACCGTTTTTCTGAACATCGACTGCGCAAACAAGAATAAGAATCGGGCTTCCTGCTTCTTCCCGTGCAAGCCTGTTTGGAATCGTGCCACGTGCAAAGCCAAAACGCCTGTGCAAAACAGCCTTTTCGTATTTGATTTGCTCGTTTTGCTCCTGGAATGTAAGCCCTTGTTTAAGGTTTCGGAAAACTCTGTAGCGTTCTTTGTCTCGCACTTTGTTTGCCTTGATGTCCCAGCAGCCCGCCCACTGGCTTACATAGTCTTCCCAGGAAAACATTCCCGGCGGATTGTACAAAGCTGTAATATGATAGCTTTCCGTATTTGGCTGGATGGCTTTTTGACTTGCCCGCCATTCACCTTTAGGAACAATGGCTGCCTTGTCATAGTTTTTCATAATGCCGCCGCAATACGGGCATTTGTAGCCGACCGTCTCTAAAATCGGCTCAAAGTTTTCGTTGTTTTCCCAGACAATGCCGCCTATCTGCTCTGTTTTGTCTTCGTTCCATACTGCCCATTCAAGTTTCTGCATTGTGCCGCAAAACTTGCACGGAACATAAAAATACTTCATCGTTCTGTTTCTGAAAAGTTTTGCAATCAAGCTGCTTCTTTCTTCAGTCGGTGTTGAACCAATAAAAAGTTTGCTGCTCGTAGGGTAGGCATCCAGACGCGCAACCGCCAAATCATAAATCGAACCTTCGCCTTTAACTTTGGCTTGCATTCCGTCCGCTTCGTCCACAAGCTCAATTTTGTATGAAAAGTTTCTGAAACGGTTTCCGCTTCCGGCTCCAACGGCGTGTAAATATCCGCCCGGATATTCCTTTTTTAATCCTGTATCACCTGTATTCTTTGCGCCAGCAGCTTTTCTTGTCTGGCTGAAAATAAGGTTTCTCAATCCGCAGTTGTCTATTGTCGGGTCAATTTTAGTATTTACGGCATCACGGGCCATCATTTCGTCCGGCAAAACATAAAGTTGCGGCGCAGGATTTTCGCCGATGTAATACATCATTATGCTTTCAAGTAGTCCTGTTGTGGCTCCAACCTGGTTTCCCTTCATAACATAAACGCGCCTTGTCGGGCAATCCGGCGCAAACTGGTCTACAATTTCCCTAAAATACGGAAACTTGTCATAGCTGAATTTTCCCGGAAAAGGTGAAAGCGCACGGTCAATGTAACGCACACTTTCAATGTATTCGCTCGACTTTCTGTAGCTTCGCTGTGCCGTTAATCGTGAGAACTGCTCAATTAAAAAATCCACATCGTCAAAATTGATTTTAACCTGTGCCATAACCGCCGTTACTACTCATGTGAGTAGTCAAGAATCCATTGCATCCAGAATAAGCAGGGAGTTTTTAAGCTCGCGCCCGGCTTTGAAAGCTGCCACATAATGCGGCGGAATGTTTTTTGTTTCGCCTGTCTTTGGATTGCGCGCGTTCTTTCTGCCGTTTCTTTTTTTCGCGTAAAGCGTGCCGAATCCGCGCAGCTCTATTGTGTTGCCGTCTGCAACTTCGTTTTTCATTTTCAAAATGATATGGTCAATAATCCGGGCCGCTTCCTCGCGTCCGAATTTCTCGCTGTATGCGCTGCGCAAATCTTCCGCCAGGTCAGCCCTGACAATTTTCTTGTTCATTCTCTACAGCCTTGTTTTTTGTAGTCCTGTTCAATGCAGGCAATGTCACGCGCAAACGCTGTTAAATCCTCTTTAAGCTCCGCAATCCGGCGCTGAATGTCGTCTGTGTCTACGTCCGGCAGGGAAGCATCAACAAAAATCTTTTGAGATTTTCCTTGCAATTCTCTGTTGCACAATGCTTGTATAACAGCGTTTGTTTTTCTCTGGTCAATAATCATAAATCCCCCTTTATTACGTGCCATGCAAACCGCAGGCGCATAATGAAATTCTTTTTATTGATGTAATCGCAAAATCCCCTGTAATGCCGGATTGCATCCCGTCTGTTTCTTCTGTACATTTTCTTGTTCTGGTTTTGGCTCATTCTTGAACGCTCCTTATTTATCAATCCAGACTAAGCCTGTAAAACTTCCGTCTGTATTATCAGCAGGGCCGATGTATAAAACAATTTTTCCCCATTGCTCAATAGCCATTTCCATACCTTCTTTATTTGCGTGCATGATTCCGCCGTGTCCGTATGTTTCCGCACAAATCTGCGCAGCCGTTGTGCAACCCATAACAAAATCAAATCCGTGATAAACGGTTTTATAGTCTTTTTTCTTTTCTGCCAGTTTGAATTTTTCCCAAAGTTTCATTTTGTATTGCCTTGTAATAAATCCAGCTTATCGTTTAGATCTGCAATAACTGCCGCAGATTCATCTTCTGTTTTGTCGTATTTGCCTTTTAAGCCGTTCAATTCAGAAATAATGTGTTCTTTGCATCCAGCAATGCAGCGTGTTAAATTGTCGCTCAAAACATTTATAACTTCCTGCCGCCTTGTTCCTTCGTCGCTGGAGAGTGCAAGAGCTATAACCTGGTCACTTACAGCTTCCGGCACATCCAGCAGCTTGTTCATAAGTTGGTCTACAAAGCTGAAAAGCCGGGCTACAACAAAGTCTTTTGGTATTTGCAGCATTCGTCTTTCTTGCGTTTTTTGTTCGCGCTCGTCGGCGGCTGTTAAATCTCGCAAAATTTTTGCGTAGTCGCCAATGCCCTTTACATCGCCATAGTGTTTAATCAAATCGCCAATCGTCATGTTCAGCATGGATGCAGCTTTGTTTTGCGCTGGCACTTGTTTTAGATCTTCTTTTGTGTTCCGCTCCGGCAAGGGAAGGGCTGTTGCAGGGCTGTTTTGAATTTCTTCTGTTGCCTGGTTTAAGGTTCGCTCTAGTTCTTTTGCTTGCAGGGCCGCTTTTTGTTTTTCTCTATGCTTATCTAAATACGCACGGTTCAGCGGGTTATCAGTGTCTAGTTTGCCGCCACTGTTTAGTATGAGAGTACCATTTTTTATTTTCCCGCTTATGGCCATGCGCGAAACGCCAGCCATCCGCGCAAATTCCGCCGCTTTTACTTCCATTACAAAAATTGTAAATGTTGACAATATAACTCGCTATACCAATGTAAACTTTTTGTAAACCTAACACAGAACATGGCACACAAAAAACAAAACGCACTCGCCGCCGCATAATTGCATATAGGTGCGTGGGTTTCCCAGTACCTTTTTATTGATTTCTTTTTTGTTTGCGGTCGGTAAATATCGGTAAAACAATTAAATATTTTGTTGGTAAAGTAGTAAAAGAATTTGGGTAAGAGTTTACAAACTTTTTTCTGAAACAAAAGTTTAATGCTATGTAAAAACTTTTTATTAAAAAAACTTTACACAAGTAATATAAATTACTTTACCATTTTACTATTAAAAAACTTCTAAAGTGTTGTATTATATAGAGTTATAAAGTAAAGTAAAATGTAAACTTTTGAAAATAAAAAAAAGAGAAAAAAAATCATTTTTCATTTTTTTTGATTTTTTTTTTAAAAAGTGCTTTTTTGCTTATTTTTTCTAGTAAAAATAGGTATTTTGAATAACCATTTCTATTTAATATATGTAAAAATTTATTTTTTATTACCAGTTAGTTGCATAAATTTTTCAAAATATTTTATTGCGATTTTCTTGTCAAAGGGGCCAGTGTTGGAACTGTATACCTTAATTAAGTTTTTTAACTCTTGCTTGACAATCAAATTTATCTCTTCTGGATAATTCATCTTCTTCCTATGATACTCATATTCGGACTCATCTAAGATCTTATAAGTTCCATCTGGGAAGCCTCTTAAATCTAAATCGTAATCAATATACTTAATTACCTTGCCCTCAATTATGGTTGGGCTTGCTATATTACAATAATAATATATGTCATTTTTCTTAAATTGTACTATTACATTATACCATTTGTCCTTAAAATAAAATATTATGGCTGGTTCTTTTGTATACCAAGTTCTGCCATCTTCTTCCATTACCTTTACCTTATTGTTTCCAAAAACAAGGTAATCTTTTTTTATGTCTAGCAAAACAGAATACTCATAACTATTATATATATGACCATCATGTTTATAACAATGAATAGTATAATTATCTCCTACTTTCATTTTCCTCATATTTTTCTCCTCGTTAACTCAATATTATACTTTTTTAGTGAAAAACACAAGAAAAACAAAAATAAAATATAATTCTAGCGAGTCCGCCTGCTTTTTACTAGCGTACATAAATTAAAAAAACAAAATTTTTTGCAAGTAAAAAGACAGATATTTATGCATATCTTTGTATAACATATCAAAAATTTGCATTTATCTGACTTTTTTATTCTATTTTTACACCTTTTTTATTTATTTGCAACTATATTTAATGCTTTTTGAAGCTGATTATCGTTTTCTTCTGCTGGATTATTTTCATAACTAGATGATAATTCCACGCTAACAGTTGGTTCAACACCTTTTTTATTTATCCAGTTTCCGTTAGGTGATAACCATTTTTGAATCGTATATTTTATCATACCTTTACTTGTTTCTAAATTCTTTGTCGTTTGAACGGTACCTTTACCATATGTATATGTTCCAACGACATCTGCACCATAAGATTCTTTTAATCCAATAGCTAAGATTTCAGAAGCTGATGCACTTGCCCTATTTACCAAAACCGCAACAGGGTAATTTCTTGATTCACTTGTTGTTGCGGCATACTTATAAGTTGTTTTTCTATCTGCAATTTGATAACTTATCATTCCCTTTGGTAAGAACATATCAAGCATATTAGTTACCGAATGTAAATAACCACCAGAATTATT
>OQVR01000065.1_pt1 | contig 34770 bp, 32 predicted proteins | sample 1691521 | NCBI WGS metagenome assembly OQVR01 (sample SAMN03418256, study PRJEB22391) | human gut metagenome | biome: human-gut; feature: organic feature; material: feces | host: Homo sapiens | place: Tanzania | collected 2013-01
TTATTGATTTATACAATAATTCAAGTTTCGCAAGTTAGATAACTTGCTGAATGTTGCGGTTTCTCTTTCGAATCCGGAGGAAGCGTCTCCACACTTGAGGTGGGTTATCATACATCCCCGACGGCATATGAGAAGGGGATGAAAGTTATATGGATCTGTCATGCACTGACATCCGATTCCAATGCGGAAGACTGGTGGCCTGCCCTTGTGGGGCCGGGAAAACTCTTCGATACGGAGAAGTACTTTGTAGTGTGCTGCAATATGGTCGGATCATGCTACGGGTCCAGCGGACCTTCCAGCATTGACCCTGAGACCGGCAAGCCTTATTATTTCTCATTCCCGAAGGTTACTGTGCGCGATGTCGCCAGGGCATTCGACCTGGTCCGGATACATCTCGGCATTGACAAGATTGACTTGCTTGTGGGTGCCAGCATGGGCGGATTTCAGGCATTGGAGTGGTCGGTTTTGCGTCCGGAGGTGTTCCCCCGTGCAGTCTATATTGCTACAAGCTCCCGCGTAAGTCCTTGGCTTACAGCATTTGAAGAGTCTCAGAGGATGGCATTGGAGGCTGACCCTACTTTCCGCGCCTGCGAGAGCCTCAAGGGCGGAAGCAAGGGACTTGAGTGTGCCCGTACCATCGCATTGCTGTCTTACAGGTGCGAGGACGGCTATATCCGTAAGCAGAGTGAGCAGTCCGATGATGTCATGTTCGCGGACAGGGCAGGCTCCTATCTCCGCTATCAGGGAAACAAACTTGCCAACATATTCGATGCCTATTCTTATTGGTATCTGACTTACCTTGTGGACAGCGACAATCTCGGCAGGGGAAGAGGCGGCGAAGTTGCGGCTCTCGGCATGATACGTGCAGAGTCCACCTTCATTTGTTTTGATACGGACCTTCTGTTCCCTCCTCATAAGATGAAATTCATGTCTGAGAATGTGAAAGGCTCTGTATATCATGAGATTAAATCGCATTTCGGACATGACGGCTTCCTTTTGGAAACCGATGATCTGGACAGAATCATGCGTCCGATAGTCGAAAAGCTATAAATATTGGATTATGAAAGTAGCAGTTGTAGGTGTCACCGGACTTGTCGGCACCAGAATGATGGAAGTCCTGGAAGAAAGGAATTTTCCTGTGACGGAATTTCTTCCTGTAGCTTCGGAGCGCTCCGTAGGGCGTAAAGTCACATTCAAGGGTAAGGAATATACGGTCATGAGCGCCGGGGATGCAATCGCAGCCCGACCTGACCTGGCAATATTCTCCGCAGGCGGCGGCCCGTCCAAAGAATTGGCCCCCAAATTTGCTGCCGTCGGCTGCCGAGTCGTCGACAACTCTTCATGCTGGAGAATGGACCCGACAAAGAAACTGGTTGTCCCTGAGGTCAATGCCGATGTGCTCACCGAGGACGACTTCATCATCGCAAACCCCAACTGCTCTACCATACAGATGATGCTTCCGCTCGCTCCGCTTCATAAGGCGTACAGGATCAAGAGGGTGGTAGTATCTACATATCAGAGTGTTACGGGCGCGGGCAACAAGGCTGTGGCCCAGATGGAGGCCGAGCGTGCCGGTGCTGAATGGGGCACTTACGCTGCAAAGTTCCCTTACCCTATCGACGAAAACATCATCCCTCACATCGACGATTTTACCGAAAACGGCTACACTAAGGAGGAGATGAAGATGGTCAATGAAACTCATAAGATTCTGGGAGACAATACTATAGGTGTGTCAGCAACGACTGCCCGTGTCCCTGTCATCGGAGGCCATTCCGAATCGATAAACTTGGAATTCGAGAAAGAGTTCGAACTGGCTGATGTCCGCAGGATGTGGGAGGAAATGCCCGGTCTGACGGTCCAGGACGACCCTGCCAACAAGGTTTATCCTATGTGCCGTTATGCCCTCGGACATGATGACGTCTTCGTAGGCCGTCTGCGCCGCGATTTCTCCGTGAAGTCCGGACTTAATTTCTGGTGCGTTGCCGACAATATCCGCAAGGGTGCTGCCACCAATGCCATCCAGATTGCTGAAGTGTTGGTACAGAAGGGTTTCCTTCCGAAAGAATAGTCCGGGTTATGGCTGACAATTATTTGGAAAAGAGGTATGAAGAGGTGTTCGGCAGCGGTGCCAGAAAGGTGACCGTGAAGCACAGCACCCCGTCGCTGAACACACTGCTGGTGAAAAACCGCAGCATCAGACGTTACCGCCAGGACTTCACCGTGACAGAGGAACAGCTTCGCACCATAGTTGAGGTCAATGTCAAATTGGGCTCCGCCATGAACCGTCAGGCGCTCCGCTTCCGGATAGTGGCCGATGACGCGGCGGGAGAGGTCAATGCTGCCTCTAAGGACAAGGTCAATGCATTGAGGGACATTCTGTTCCGTGAACCGGCAAGGTCGGAGTCCGCAAGGGCATATATCATTGTCTATTCGGCAATTCCGGAGGAAAGATACATTGACATTGACCTGGGCATTTCTCTCCAGAGCATGGCGCTGAAAGCGGCTGAGCTCGGGCTCAATTGTCTGATTAAGGGTAACATTGACAAGGACGGACTCAGTTCTTTGTTCGGCACCGGGGACGGTCTCGAGCCTGTGGCTGTACTATGTGTCGGCAAGGCGGCGGAGAGTGTTTTCCTGAAGCCGGTACCGGCCGGTTCTTCAGATGAGCCGGACCTCAAGCCCTATACGAAGGAGGGTGTCCATTACGTTCCCAAACTTCAGATGGATACCATACTGTTGAACGGAAAATGAAAATCGAGGATGTCTTATTTGACGTCCTCGATTAGTTTATAGTAGAAGTCCCTGAACGCGTTCCAGGAATAGTATGAAGGCGCGACCTCAGCCAGCGGAAGTGAGGCCTCGTGGCCGTTATACAGAACCTTTATCAGGATTTCAGGTGATTTCCTGCTCCGGTAGAAGATGAACTGTATGTTGGAAGCCATCGGAATCTGGTCGCTGCGCCAATAGTTCTTTACCTCGTACGGATCGGAGACTACAGCCCCGAAGTTGTTGATTCTCATAAAGCTGGCCGTCGGGAGCACCGCCGTATCATGGGTGAACCTGAGGTCGAGCCGGACCTTGCCTGAGGCGATATTCCTGTCGGCATTGACCATGATGTCTTTCAGGACGGAGGCATTGTTTGTGACGCTCCTGTTGTCGGCGATAGGGGAGAATCCCCAGATCGTATATCCGTTGAAGTTCCTCAGTTCCCACAGGTTGAACAGTTCTTCCGGCGTGAAAATGTCATCGAACTTGTCCGTTGCCGCATCGTCTCCGATACACTGGATATTCATGATGATGCTCCTCATGTCCGACTCGAATTTCCACATCCCGTAGGAGGATTCGATAAAGTCAATGTCATTGAAGAATCTGGAGCAAAACCCCTCAGGGTCAGCCAGTTCTGCCTGCATTGCAGCCGCAGTCTCTGCGACGGCCTTTGTCCTCGGAACCTTCTCGTAGAACGGATTCTTGGAACCGTTGGGCTCCAGCACAGGCAGGAATGTCCGTCCCGCATCCACGCTGTAGGAGAAGTCTCTGTCCAGTACCCTGATTTCGTCAATGAAAGAATGCATGGTCAGAAGGACTCTCGGAACCGGAGTTGACAGCACCGTCGCCTCAGTCTTTCCTTTGAACACCTCCGGAAAGTCATGGTACATGATGTTGGCTATCTTATGGAGCTGCTCCTGACCTTTGATTGTCAGATCCCCGCCGCGGAATGACACGTGCGGATAAAATGCCTCGTATCTTCGGTACAAATCCTCTCCCTTGCCGTTCAGTTTGCCCGCCTCATGGGCATTGACAAGTATCTCCCTCACCTTCTCGTAGATGTCGTCGCTGATGGCGAATCTGGCCCCGTGCCTTCCGAGATAGCTGATATAGAATGGCTTGTAGCCTTTCGGCGCCGGCGTCATCTCCGGATTGTCGAACGGATACATATAATATTCCGCCCCTGTCCGGTACAGTTCTTTCATCATGTCGGCCCTGGTGTCGTATCTCACGACCGCATCCTTCACTCCGAATTCGGCCTCGATTGCGGCGCGTTTCTCCAGTCCGGTCTGTGCCAATGCCGTTGAGGTCAATGCCAATGCCGCAACGGCAGCAGAAATATGGTTTATGATTGATTTATGCATGGTCGTGACTGTTTTCAGACTTTAAGGAACACGTTCTTCTTGTACATGAAGTACAGCATCAGCCAGGCGGCAGTGAAGTATCCGATTCTGAGGATGACTGCGCCGAAGACTTCCGGAACAAGTTCTGCCACTCCGCTGAGGAAGAAATCGCCGATCTTCTGAAAGTCAATGAAAGCCTGCGCCAAGTAAATTGTTATCGAGTTCATGCCGACAACCTGGAAGAAAATGACGCCTTTTCTCCAGCCTTTCACGTCAATGATATAGTAGAAAATCGCGAAAACGGCGAGTGAATAAGATGCCGCGGCGAGGACGAAAGTGCTGGTCCACAGGTTCTTGATGACCGGGAACCAGATTGACCACAATGCTGCCGCAACACCAGTTACGACTGCTGCGCCGAGTAATTTCAATGTCTTTTTCTCTCCGCTGTCATCGGATTCTTTCACATATCTTCCGGTGAACATTCCGAGCAGGGCGGTGACGATTGCCGGGATGGTGCTGAGCAGGCCTTCCGGATCGCCGTATGGCTTGTACGCGTGATTCCCGAGGATGATTCTGTCAATGTAGTACGAGATGTTGCCCATCTTTGACATTGAATCGGCTCCTGCAGGGGCATCCGGCGCGATGGTGAATTTCACCAGCAGAAAATAGCCTATGAGAATTCCTGCAGCTATGCCATACTGTGTCTTTCTGCCTGTATAGCAGTATATTATGGCCGCGAGGGCCCATGCGATACCGATTCTTCCCAAAACGCTCATGACTCTCAATGTCGCGAAGTGGAAATGGAAAAATCCCTGATAGACCAGTCCGAGGAAGAACAATATGCAGGCACGTTTCAGGACTTCTCTGGTAATGTCGCCTTTCGACAAACCTTTCTCCAGTTTCTTTGCCGATGAAAAAGGGAATGTCATACCGGAGATGAACAGGAACAATGCGAATATGGTGTCATGGTGATGGAATCCCTCCCATTTCACATGGCTCATCTGCATTGCCAGCCATGAGGTGTCCCCGTCAGGGAACAGTGAGCAGATGCTTACGATAATTCCGCTCAGACCCATGATGAACATCATGTCGAACCCTCTGAGTGCATCAAGCGACAGCAGGCGTCCGTTACCTGCCAGATTGTTTTTTGTCATGTTCGTTTTATGATTTTATTTTACGAGTTTAGCCTCAGTCTTGGCCATGAATTTCGTTTCGTCGATAATGAATCTTTCGTGTTCTCCCTCTCCTATGATGCCTGCCTCGTCCGAGCATTCCACGTGAAATACCAGACGTCTCCTGTCGATTTCCTTGAGTTCAGTCCTGCAAGTGATCTTCATGCCCACCGGAGAAGCCGACAGGTGCTTGACATTGACAAGAGTTCCGACCGTGCTCTGCCCGTCCTCCAGGAACGGTGCCACGCTCAGCCTCGCCGTTTTTTCCATCAATGCTATCATTGCAGGTGTTGCGAACACCGCCAGCGAACCGCTGCCCAGCGCCTCTGCCGTATTTGTCTCATTGACAACAAGTTCCTCCTGCCCAATAATTCCTGTTTCCATTGTTTTACGTGTTAGTAATCTGTATATGGTAACCTTCAAGCATAACCTGCATCATCTTAGGAATCTTTTCGGTTTATATCAGTTTTCTCATCAGTCTTCTCATCAGTCATGTGCCACCGGCACACTCTATCTTCGAAAACGGATTTATCCTCGAAAATCTTCTCTTAATCTGAGTCAACTTATTTCTTTCAAGTTACTAATTCCTGTCTGGTTTACAAACCTTAGACTTGTGTCTTTATAGATTGTTAATTATCCGGCAAATATAGTGATTGGACGCCGAATCATCAAGTGCCCTCTGGAAGAGAACACCTCTTTTCCGGACAGTTTTCAGGAACTGCAAGCAGAATATTACAACTGTCCACGATACCACGTAACTGGGATTGCCTGACTGCCATTCCGCGTGGCAGAGGTAGCTTTCCGGACAGTGGGTCTGCCACAAGGAGTGACCTCAGCCATACCCAGATGGTCATATAGCGTGGACAACAACAAAACAAGGACACCCTCAAACATGGTTCTGCTATAGGGACAGGCCACAGCGATACCCACATTCCCATATGGCGTGGACAGGCGCAAAATTTCGACCCTCTTGGCAGGTGTGATTCTGGATATATTCGCGGTAAGATTCTGAAATTGAGTGCATTACGAGATTGGAGCCGCGACAGGAATCTGCCAAGACCACCTTTCAATGGCACCTCTTGGCAAGAGGCTTATTGCTTAATCAATTGAGATACAAGCGATTACAGATAAATCTACCTGTCAAGAGGGTCGAAAATCGCACCGAAAAACACACTGAAAATCGCACCGGAAATCACCCCGGAAATCACACAGCGAAACAGACGACGCGGACACAGACAAAAACCTGACCCTAAAGTAACTTTTTCATTTTCAATGTTATTTAGAGGTTTTGTGTTTCATGGTTGATGTTGATTAGGATTGTAAAGGGGCTCAGAAACTGAAAGTTGTTTTCAACTGTTCTTCTAAGCCCCAAATGTGAAGTCCTCGTTAAGTTGTCCCGAGACGGAACTGGTTAAGAGTTTATTTCTTCATTGCCGCCTCGATGTCGTCAGGGAAGATTGGAAGTCTGTGCTTTCCGAGTCTGCGGGCGCCGTCCGCAGTTACCAGGACATCATCTTCGAGTCTGATACCTCCGAAATCATAATAAGACTCCAGTTTCTGGTAGTTTACGAAACCATGGTCAGCATTGGTCGCCTTCCACTGCTCTATCAATGCCGGAATGAAATAGATTCCAGGTTCATCGGTGATGACATTGCCAGGAACGAGCTTTCTGGCCATTCTGAGGCTGCCGAGGCCGAGTTGGGTAGAGCGCACCTGGTCATCGTCATAGCCGACATAAGTCTCTCCGTAATCTTCCATGTCATGGACATCCATACCCATGTTGTGGCCGAGGCCGTGAGGCATGAACAAACCGGCAACTCCGGCTTCTACCATGCTCTGGACATCACCGCGGACGATATCGAGAGCGCGGAGACGCTCAAGCATGAGGGCCATAGTCTGGATATGCACGTCCCTGTATGTGATTCCAGGCTTGGTGAGATTGAATGCCAACTCGTTGCAGTCGCACACAATCTGGTAAATATCCCTCTGCTTTGAGGTGAACTTGCCGCTTGTAGGATATGTACGTGTGAAGTCGGAAGCGTAATGCATATTGTTCTCGGCACCGGCGTCGATTACCATCAGCTTGCCTGGCTCTATAATCTTGTCATGCAGATGGTTATGCAATGTCTCGCCATGCTGTGTGAGAATTGTGGCAAATGAAACGCCCCAACCCTTCGACAGGGTAACAGCCTCCATCTTGCCGACGACTTCCTGCTCCAGAATACCTGTTCTGATGCTGTCCCTTGCGACAGAATGCATCTCATACCCGAGGCCCGCTGCATCGTCGAGAACCGCGATTTCGCAATCCTCCTTCACCAGACGCATGGAAATTATGGCTTTTGTCAATGCCAGTGAAAACTTTCCGGCCACTTCGCCGTCTCCGCATCCGATAAGCGATGCAATCTTCATGGTATTGTAATACCTTGAAGGCTTTATGAAATGCACTGGACGGCCTTCAGAGACAGCCTTTCCGACTACAGCGTCGAGCGCCTTGTAAGGTGCTGATTTTCCGATACCTACACCTGCTGCGATAGAAGCCACGCTAGGCTGGGGACCCATCCATATGATATCGCCGATTTCCACATCATCCGCGAAAATCGTTTCTTCTCCGTTGTCCAGGTCGATGACAGCCGCATAGAGCGGAGCATCGATTCCGAAGAAATACAGCCATGTGCTGTCCTGGCGGAACTTGTAGCAGTTGTCCTTATACTGTGCAGGAGCCTCCGTATTGCCGATAAACAGGGCAATACCCCTTCTGCCTTCGGCTGCGCTGTTCTTCATTCTTTCCAACAGCGTCTGACGCCTTTTTACATAAACACTTTTGTCAAACATAGTTAAATAGTAATTAGTTGTATCAGTTGTATAATCAGTGGCCTCCGTAGAGATATTTGCTTTGTTCTTCCGAGAGCTTGTCGATATTGATGCCCCAGTCTGCGAGTTTTCGGAATGCGACCTCATTGTCGATTTCCCTTGGCACCGCATTGAGCATCTGACCTTTCTCCCTTACGATAGTCTTCTCATTGTCCACGAGATACTTGGCACTGAGGGCCTGGATTGCGAAAGACATGTCCATGATTTCCGCAGGATGTCCGTCACCGGCCGCAAGGTTCACGAGACGGCCTTCAGCTATGATATATACTGTCCTGCCGTTCTCCAGTTTGTATGCTTCGATGTTGTTTCTTGCCGGAGCGTGGCTGACCGCCATTTCTTTCAATGCCGCCACTGCAACTTCCACGTCGAAATGTCCTGCGTTGCAGCAGATGGCTCCGTCTTTCATCTTCAGGAAATGCTCTGCAGTGATGACATCATTGCATCCGGTGACAGTCACGAAGATGTCGCCCTCCGCAGCGGCTTCTGACATTGACATGACCTTGAATCCGTCCATTACGGCTTCCATTGCGCGGATCGGGTCGATTTCTGTGACGATGACATCGGCTCCGAGGCCCTTTGCCCTCATTGCCACTCCCTTGCCGCACCATCCGTAGCCTGCGACAACGACGTTCTTGCCTGCCACGATGAGGTTGGTCGTCCTGTTGATGCCGTCCCATACTGACTGGCCTGTACCGTAACGGTTGTCGAACAGGTGCTTGCAGTCCGCATTGTTCACGAGCATCATCGGGAACTCCAGTTCCTTCTTCTTGTTCATGGCCTCAAGCCTCAGAATACCGGTAGTGGTCTCTTCGCATCCGCCTATCACATTGGGAATCAGCTCCCTGTATTCCGTATGAATCATATTGACAAGGTCGCCGCCGTCATCAATGATAATGTTCGGGCCGACTTCGATAACGCGTCTGATGCCCTGCATATATTCTTCGTCCGTGGCTCCGTGAACCGCAAATACGTTTAGTCCTTCATGAACGAGCGCCGCAGCAATGTCATCCTGTGTGGAAAGCGGATTGCTGCCTGTGATATACATCTCGGCTCCGCCTTCTGCCAATATCTCGCAGAGATGGGCTGTCTTCGCCTCAAGATGCACTGACAATGCTATTTTCTTGCCTTTGAACGGCTTGGTTTCCTTGAATTCTTTCTCAAGTCCTGCCAGAAGCGGCATATGTCTTCTGACCCATTCGATTTTCAATTCTCCGTCTCTCCAGAGTTCAGGATTTCTTATTTCGCTAGTCATTACTGTTTTGTTTATTAATTCCGACAATTTACGAAAAAATCCCGTAACATCGTCCTGCGTCCGTCATCTATTTCGAAAAATTATGTCTGACCCCGAAAGAGCAACTATCCAAGACGACTTGGGGCTACCCGAAATGGTATGCAAATGCCGCCAGCCTTCTAACCGTTGTTCACGAAGCCGAGAGTGGCGCAGCTTATCCGGACTTCGGGGCCGAAGAAGGGCTGGAGGACTGACAGGCAGGCCGCCAGCGTGGCGCCTGTAGTGAAAACGTCATCGACGAGCAGGACATGTCGGGCACTCGGGACCGGAATATGTGGAGCCAATGTAAACGCTTGATTTACATTGGCTTTCTTCGCTTCTACCCCTAACTTGGTCTGGGTCTTCGTGCTTTTCCGGCGGAGAAGGATGTCCGTCCTGACGCGGACCCCCAATTTTTCAGCAATGGCATTGGCGATGACCTCCGCCTGGTTGTAGCCCCTTTTCCACTGTCTAGCCCAATGCAGCGGGACCGGAATGATAAAGTCAATGTCGCAGAAGTGCTCCGAGTCGTTCATGAATTCGCCGAGCATCCCCGCGTAAAAAGCGCCCTCATCAATGTCAGCCATATATTTCAGCCGTTGGGGAATCTTCTTGTACCTGTTCTCGCCGTGGTAGAAAAACAGGGCTGCCGCATAAGAGTAATGAATATGCGGCAGTGATTGCTCCGTACTGGTTTTGTCCGGCGTAACATCCTCACCTGCATTGACTTCGGCCTCAATTCTTTTCTGAACGAAGGCATTGACCTTGTCGGCCATCGGATTTTTCTTCCGCTCCCAGAAAAAGGTCAACGGAAGGTCGGCCTGGCATTTTATGCAAAGATGCTTCTCGTGCGTGGTCAATGTTTCCCCGCACACTAAGCAAGTCCTCGGAATCAGGATGTCCATTACTGTCCGGGCCTCTTCCATCAGGACGCCGCCCAGTTCTCTCGCGAAAGAATAAGTTTTTCCCATATCGTCAATGTCGTTGGTGCCGAATCTGCAAATCTGCCAAAAAATCCGGTGTCAATGCCGGAAAAGTGGCTCAAGTCAATGCAAGTTTTTATGATTTTTAAGTTTTCAGCGTGTTTTTTAAATACGCAACCCGGTTGCAGAGCACAGTTTGTAAATTTGTGACATAAATCGACTAAGAAACTGTTTTGAAATGATTGAATAGTTGTTTGAGGTAAAATTCCTTCATCTTCTTCCCGAGTTTTCAGGTCAGATAGGCCCAGCTATCTTCCCTGAACCCTCGGTTGAATCTGAAGTTTTTTCCACTCAAACCTTCTGTGAATAATTTCAAAACAGTTTCTAAAACGTATCAGAAAAAGTCGTATCTTTGTCCGGATTGAGAATATGAAAAAGATGGTTTCCAAAATACTGATGAGCATGGCGGCATTGATAATGCTGCTTATGTCCGCAGTACCGCACCATCATCATTGCGAAAATTCCGCGACGGCCCATCACATCGACTATATCTGCTTTTCAGGCTGCGACTGTTGCGACTGTCAGGCGGATTGCTGCGGTTCAGACCACCATCACTGCGGAAACGGCAAGGAAAACTGCCGCATCCACTCTCTCGTCACGCTTCTTTCCAGAGTTCAGGATGTCCCGTCAGGACATCTGGCACTTGAATATGTCGTTCCTCAGGAGATTCTTCCTGAAATCTCTGTCGAAGTCAAGTCCAAGGAAAAACAGATCCTTGTCCCTGACAAACTTTCATATCAATATCGTGTAAGAACCAAAGGTCTCCGGGCCCCTCCTGTAGCCTGAATCATCTGCAAAATATTTCTTATTGGCCTGCAAGTCGCTGACCGAAAGGCTATTCCGGATTCAGAACATATATTCTTACATACAAACATGAAACATATACCATATTATCTCGTGGCCGGCCTTATGATGGTAGTCGGCTGCGGAAACAATAATAACAAAGCAGGATCAGAAGCGCATGACCACGAGCACACAGAGGCTCATGCAGGTCATGACCACGAAGGACACGACCACGATTGTGACTCACATGACCATGATGCACACAATCACGAAGGCCATAACCATGAAGGCCACAGCCACGACTCTCACGACGAACATGCTCACGAGCCGGGCGTAGTGGAGTTTACCGAGGAACGTGCCAAAGCGGCAGGTCTTGAAACAGAGATGGTTAAAGGCGGGGCATTCAGCGCCGTCATAAGGACCAGCGGCGAAATTCTCCCGGCGCAGGGAGACGAGACGGCAGTAGTTGCCACAACCTCCGGAGTCATTACCTTAGGCGGTAAGGCCGCCGGAAACCAGTCCAGACTTCTTCCTGGTTCCAGAGTGGCTGAAGGACAGGCAATTGCCGTAATCTCTGCCAAGAATATGGCTGACGGTGACCCTGTAGCAAAGTCGGCAGCCGCATACGAAGCCGCCAAAAAGGAATTTGAAAGGGCAGAGAGCCTGATTAAGGTCAATGCCATTTCACAGAAGGCTTACGAGCAGGCCAAGAAAGAATATGAGACGGCAAAAGCTGAATACGACGCCTATGCCAGCAAAGCAGGCGCAAAAGGCCTGTCCCTCATGTCTCCTATGACAGGATATGTAAAGGAGGTTCTTGTAAATGAAGGCGACTATGTCACATCAGGCCAGCCGGTTGCGATAGTAAGCCAGAACAGGAGACTTCAGCTCCGTGCAGACCTTCCTGAAAAGTATTGGGCAAGTGCAAACAGAATAACCGGCGCCAATTTCAGACCTTCATATTCAGAGGAAACATACAGCGTAAAAAATCTCGGAGGACGCATGATTTCTGCCGGCAGGTCAGCCGCACAGGGCTCATTCTATATTCCTGTAATCTTCGAATTCAACAATACCGGCAATTTTGTCCCTGGCGCGTTCTGCGAAATGTATCTTATTGAAGGCCAGAAAGATAATGTTATATCTGTGCCTGAAACAGCATTGATAGAAGAACAGGGCGTCTATTCAGTCTATGTGAAAATCTGCAAGACCGAGTACCGCAAGCAGGAAGTGAAGATAGGGGAGAGCGACGGCCTCCGCAGGGAAATCCTGAAGGGCCTGGACGAGGGAGACGAAGTTGTCACCGTCGGCGCATATCAGGTGAAACTCGCTTCAGTGGCAAGCGCCATCCCTGGACACTCACACGAACATTAATAGCAACTGCACTCAAATCATAAAAGCTTATGCTAGATAAAATCATCCGATTCTCATTGCAGAACAGGCTGTTTATTCTGATGGCTGCAGTTTTGCTGATGGCGGGCGGCATCTATACCACGTACCACATGGACGTGGATGTGTTTCCGGACCTCAATGCCCCTACCGTCGTGGTTATGACAGAGGCGACCGGAATGGCTGCGGAAGAAGTGGAAAAACTTGTTACCTTCCCTGTGGAATCAGCAGTCAACGGTGCCACTGATGTCAGACGGGTACGTTCCTCATCTACGACCGGATTCTCCGTGGTCTGGGTCGAATTCGACTGGGGTACAGACATTTACAAAGACAGACAGATTGTCTCTGAGAAACTTGCCGAGGTAAGCGAATCCTTGCCGCCGACATGCGGAAAACCGACATTGGGACCACAGTCGTCCATCCTCGGAGAGGTCTTCATTATCGGTCTCACTTCAGACAAGACGTCGATGCAGGACCTCCGCACCATTGCTGACTGGACTATCAGACCACGCCTTCTTTCATTGGGCGGTGTGGCACAGGTAACGGTTCTCGGCGGCGATATAAAGGAGTACCAGATTCTGCTTTCTCCTGAGAAGATGCGCCACTATGGCATTACCCTTCAGGAAGTTATGAATGCTGCCCAGGACATGAACAGGAGTTCTGCCGGCGGTGTCCTCTATGAATACGGCAACGAATATATCATCCGCGGGGTGCTTTCCACCAACGATGCTGATGCCATCGGCCGTGCTGTCGTCAAGATGGATGGTGACGCCCCTATAACATTGGCAAGTATCGCTGAAATCAAGGCAGGAGCGAAGGCTCCGAAACTTGGTCTCGCATCGCACAGGGGCAAACCTGCCGTGCTGATGACGGTCACAAAGCAGCCGAACGCGAGCACGATAGAACTTACCGCGAAACTCGACAGGGCAGTCGAGGACCTGAAAACTCAGATTCCTGCTGACATCAATGTTGCAACGGACATTTTCCGTCAGCAGAAATTCATTGACAGCTCCATTGACAATATCAAGAAGTCCCTTTACGAGGGCGCGCTATTCGTCATAATCGTGCTGTTCTTCTTCCTCATGAACGTCCGCACGACATTGATTTCACTCGTCACCATTCCGCTGTCGCTTGTCGTGTCGATTCTGACATTGAAGTTTATGGGATTGACTATCAATACGATGAGTATCGGAGGTATGGCGATTGCGATAGGTTCGCTGGTCGATGACGCGATCGTCGATGTGGAAAATGTCTTCAAGCATCTCAGGCATAACCGCAAACTCCCTGAGGCGGAGCGCAAGTCCGTCATCGAGGTCGTTTTCAATGCCTCCCGTGAGGTCCGTCTGCCGATTCTGAACTCCACCTTCATCATTGTGGTCAGCTTCGTGCCGCTTTTCTTCCTTACAGGAATGGAGGGCCGTATGCTCAGACCTCTCGGAATCGCCTTTATTACAGCACTTTTCGCATCTACTCTGGTAGCATTGACATTGACCCCGGTCCTCTGCAGCTATCTTCTCGGCGGCGACAGGAGCGACAAGGTGGGCAAGGATCCGGCAGTCGTGAGATGGCTCCAGAAGGTTTACAATGTGGCGCTCGAATGGGTGATTTCCCACAAGAAAACCACTCTGGGCGCAGTTCTGGCCCTGTTCGCCGTGGCATTGGGAATCTTCTTCAGCCTCGGCAGCAGCTTCCTTCCGGCATTCAACGAGGGTTCGTTCACTATCAATGTCAGCACCCTTCCCGGAGTATCGCTGGAGGAGTCCGACAATGTGGGCCGCAGGGCTGAGGAACTCCTTCTGACTGTGCCTGAGATAAAGACTGTCGCACGAAAGACCGGCCGCGCCGAACTGGACGAGCATGCGCTTGGTGTCAATGTCTCGGAAATCGAGGCTCCGTTCGAACTCGGCAAACGCTCCAAGAAGGAAGTCGTTGCGGAGGTGAGAGCCAAACTGAACACACTCCCTGGTGTCAATGTAGAGATAGGCCAGCCTATATCGCACCGTATTGACGCCATGCTTTCCGGAACCCGGGCAAACATTGCCATCAAGCTTTTCGGTACTGATCTGGACAAGATGTTCCTGCTCGGAAATCAGATCAAGGCCACGATAGAGGGAATCCCGGGAATTGCGGACCTCAATGTCGAGCAGCAGATTGAACGTCCTCAGCTTCAGATAGTTCCGAATCGTGAAATGCTTGCCAAATATGGTATTACTCCGTCCGAATTCAATGATATGGTGGAGGTTTACCTTGCAGGTAAGGTGGTTTCGCAGGTTTATGAGGGAAACAAGGTGTTTGACCTTACTCTCAAGGCTGCGGATGACAGCCGCAACAGCATTGAGGAAATCAGAAACATTTCCGTGGATGCCGTGGGCGGAAAGATTCCGTTCGGACAGATTGCTCAGATCCGTTCGGCAGCCGGTCCTAATACCATCAACAGGGAGAATGTGGCGCGCAAGATTGTCATCTCTGCCAATGTCTCAGATGGCGATCTCCAGGGTGCCGTGACCAAGATCCAGAAGGCGATTAAGGACAACATAGAGCTGCCGGAAGGCTATCATGTGGAATATGGCGGCCAGTTCGAGAGCGCCCAGTCGGCCTCCAGAACATTGCTGTTCACGTCATTGATGGCGATAATCGTGATATTCCTTCTTCTTTACGGTCAGTTCAAGGATGTCAGACAGGCTTCCGCCGTGCTCCTGAATCTTCCGCTGGCCCTTATCGGAGGTATCTTCGCCATCTTCTTCGCGGACAAGATTATCAGTATCCCTGCGATTATCGGTTTCATTTCCCTCTTCGGAATTGCCACACGTAACGGTATGCTCCTGATTGACAGGTACAATGAACTCCGCAGTGAGGGACTGTCTCTCCATGACGCTGTTGTCAAGGGCTCTCTGGACAGGCTGAATCCGATCCTCATGACGGCATTGACCTCGGCATTGGCACTTGTGCCTCTCGCTCTCGGCGGCGAACTCCCGGGCAACGAAATCCAGAGCCCGATGGCTAAGGTTCTCCTCGGCGGTCTTCTGACCTCGACGATGCTCAACGGCTTCATCATCCCTGTGGTCTATATCCTCATCAGCAGGAGAATTACGAATAAATAGGAATTATATGATTATCAATAAATTAAATATTTCATTCCGGGCAGCATGCGTCGCCCTGTCGCTTGTCGCGGCTTCGACGCTCGCTGTTCCCGCTTCGGCGCAGGAAAAAGTTTCGGATGTCTTGTCAATGATAGAGCAGAACAATACCGAACTCCAGGCGTTGAGGAAACGCGCCGAGTCGGAGCAGTATGGCTATAAGGCCGAGCGTGCTCTGGATGCGCCCGAGATCGGGTTCGATTATCTCTGGAGCAGTCCTGCTGATATCGGTACCAGAAAAGATGTGTCTGTCACACAGAGTGTTGACCTTGCGGCATTGACAGGAGCCCGCGGCAAGCTCGCGACTTCCAAGATGGCCCTTTCTGATGCCCAGTACCGCATCGACCGCCAGCGTGTCCTGCTTGAGGCCAAGAGTCTGTATATCAATATTGTATATTGCAATGCCCTGGCTTCTGAACTGTCTGAGCGAATTGCCCGTTCTGAGAAAATCGAGGCGGCTTACCGTGATATGCAGTTGCGCGGGGAGACTGACATGATAGAGGTCAACAAGGCACATCTGGCCTATGTCGCCCAGAAGAACGCCCTGGCCCGCAATGAAATCGAGAGGGCTTCGCTTCTTGCTGATTTGCAGCGTCTTAATGGTGGCGAAGCTGTTGAGGTCAATGCTCTTGTATATGACGAGAATGTGATGTTGCCTGCCGATTTCCGCGCCTGGTATGACGAGATGTCGCAGCGCAGTCCGGAACTCGATTACATGTGCAAGAATGTCGAGGTCAATGCCAGTGAGGCGAGGACTGCCAAGATGTCCAATTATCCGACTCTTACCGCCGGATATATGGCTGAACTTGTGAAGGGCAGCAATTTCCGTGGCCTTACTCTTGGCCTGTCCATTCCGCTCTGGTCCGTACGCAGCAAGGTCCGTCAGGCAAACTCTTCTTATGAGGCGTCCAAACTGGAGGAACGTGATGCTGCCAGCCAGCTGTACAGCAGTCTCAGGGGCTTGTATGAGAAGGCAAAGGGTCTGCAGGAGATTTCCTCGACTTTGTCCGAGTCACTTGCCGTCTCGACTGAGGCCATGGCATTGACAGAGCACAGGCTTCAGGCCGGAGAGATTTCCCTCATTGACAATATCATGGAGTTTTCTCTTTACTATTCCCTTGAAGATGAGGCTCTTGAGGCAACCCGCGACTATAATCTCTCCCTTGCAGAACTGTATGCCTGGGAGCTGTAGGGTTGCCTTAATATAATTAATGTGATAGGGACGGGGTGCTCTTTGTGCACTCTGTCCCTTATTTATTCCGCGAGCAGGACAATCAGCCTGTCGATGAAACGGGTGACGGCAGACGTCTGTGACGGGATGTTGTTGGTCATGATGGAAAAGATTACCGTGTCCTCGAGCTTTCCCGACGGAGGAAGAATGTAACCGCTATAGCAGACGACACCGTTCATCGATCCGCTCTTCATGTGGACACGATGTCTCAGGGCGTCAGCCTGGCCCTTGAGGCGGGACTTCATACCGTCATTGCCGGCATAATTGATGACTGAAATGAAGGTCTTGCCGGCCTCGGATGCAGCCATCGCCCTCAGGTAACGGCAGAAAAAGTCCGGGGCAATGTAATTGTGGCGTGCGAGTCCGCTCCCGTCGACCATTCTGATGCCGGTTTCCGTGCTGATGCCCAGTGAATCCAGTTCTCTGAGAATCACCACCTTGCAGGAATCATAGCAGGCGGAACCGGTCCTGACTCTGGAAAGTTCCCTAATCAATGTCTCGGCATAAAAATTATCACTGCGCTTATTGGTAATGCGGGCTATCTCCTTGACAGAAGGCGACTTGCTCTCTCCTATAACAGTAATGTCCTTCTGGTCCGGAGCCTTACGTAGAGTGTTCAGCCCCGTCTTCTCAAGATGCCCCCACGAAGGCGCGATGCGGATATTCCCGAAATTGTCAATGTCGCCGACACGTGCCACATTGACGCCGCCTCTCTCCAGTGCCTCCGCAAAATACCAGGCGCAGGTCAATGCCCCGTATTTGTTGCTGCATTCTTCTGTCTTTGCCCCCTTGTCCGAGGCCAATGAACCACGCATCTCAGCCACAGGATAAAGGTCAGTATTTATAAGGTACAGATTGTCCCCGCGTCCGGCAGGAGCGACATTGGCTGTAGAATGAAACTCCATCCAAGGCGTGGCCGGGGACGCCACGGCAACATTGACCTTATCCTCCTCCGAAGGAGATACATTGATTTTCTGGATGTTGCGGTGAAAGCAAAGCGCGTTGCCGCCGGTCCCGTAGAACGTACCGAGGTCATCGTAGGACCAGGACGGATTCTCGATAGGCCCGTCATAAAGCCGGCCGTCCCCGATTACGGCGCCATTGATTTTCCTTATGCCGGTCCTCTTCAGCATCCTGTCCCACTCGGCGAACAGACTGTCCCTGGAAGTCGCGATTTTGTCCCCGCTTGCGATGGTCGGGTCGCCTCCGCCGATGATGTAAAGGTCGCCGTGCAAGGTCCCGTCATCGGAAATTCTTCCGCTGTAACCCAGTTTGGTCGTGAACCTGTAATCTGCTCCCAATCCGTTGATGGCCAGTCCGGTAGTGATGAGTTTTGCGGTCGATGCCGGAATAAGTTTCTGGAGGCTGTTGTGCTTGGCAAGCGTATCCCCGCCGAACGTGACCGCAAGGACTCCCGTCAGCCCGGAACGGAAAGGCTCTTCCTTCAGCTTGAGGTCAATGTATTTCTGCGCTGCCGCCTGGCGTCCGGTCTGGGCAAAAGCCCCGAAACCGGTGACAGACAGCAATATCAATGATATGATAAATTTATTTCGTCTCATAATCCGTAAACTTCCGAAGTCCTTCCTGGACCTGTTCGACATCTGAATCATGGCAAAGTTATGAAGAATATGCAACAAGTGAAGATTTTACAATCCTTTATCAGCATTATTTCTTAAATTTGCAATTCTTTGAGGAATGAAGAATTTAACAACTTGAGTTCCCGCAAGTGCGGAACTTGGATTTAATAAACAATAACTATGAGCAAAAGAGTTCTAGTGTCAGGCGGTGCCGGATTTATCGGCAGCCACGTGACTGTCGAGCTGATTCAGGCCGGCTATGAAGTGGTAGTCGCAGACGATATGTCAAACTGCGACATGACATGTTTCGAAGGAGTCAAGAAAATCACCGGAAGGGAGGACATCCCGTTCATCAAGATGGACTTCTGTGACCTTGATGCAGTTAACAGACTGTTCTCGGAGTACCGCATTGATGCAGTCATCCATTTCGCGGCTTTCAAGGCTGTCGGTGAATCAGTTGCAGAACCTGTCAAGTACTACAGCAACAACCTGAGCTCTTTCCTCAATGTCATTGAGGCGGCACGCACACACGGCGGATGCAATGTGCTCTTCTCATCATCAGCCACAGTCTATGGCGAACCTGAGAAACTCCCTGTAACTGAGGAGTCTCCTCGTCAGCCTGCAACCTCTCCTTACGGAAACACCAAGCAGATTTGCGAGGATATCCTCCGCGATTCAGTTCTGGCTTATGCCAGATACGGCAAGGATGTCATGGCAGGCACTGACAGAGAGGGTTGCATCAAGGGTATCGCCCTCAGATATTTCAACCCTATCGGAGCGCATCCGTCAGCACTGATAGGTGAACTTCCGAGAGGCGTTCCTAACAACCTCGTTCCGTTCATTACACAGACCGCTATCGGAAAACGTGAGTGCCTGAGCATCTTCGGCAACGACTATCCTACCCCTGACGGAACCTGCCAGAGAGACTACATTGACATCGTTGATCTTGCAAAGGCTCACGTGTTCGCAGTCTCCAGAATGCTCGACGGCAAGATGGAAAAGGATTACGAAATCTTCAATATCGGTACCGGACGCCCTGTTTCCGTACTCGAACTTGTCAATGCTTTCGAGAAGGTCAATGGCGTGAAACTCAACTACAAGTTCGCTCCACGTCGTGCGGGTGACGTGACTGCCATCTGGGCGGATCCTACACTCGCAAACCAGAAACTCGGCTGGAAAGCAGAGCGCACTGTAGAGGAAACTCTTGCTTCTGCATGGGCTTGGGAAAAACACCTTGCAGAGCTGAACAAATAGTCAGTATAAGCTTATACATATAAGGTCGGCGCGTGACATGAGTCCCGATGCCGGCCTTTTTGCTGTCCGGCAATCCGGATGGAGGAATCAAAGATTGTGATTATCTTTGCAGAGATACAGAGGAGCGCCACCAAGTGGACGGGGCGTTACAACCTCTTGACAATCAGAATATAATGAGAACTGACAAATTATTTTTCATAGCGTCAATGCTGATAGGCGGGCTGGCTCCCGGAATCCTGTCATTGGCAGGAACTGGAACCGGAGAACTGGCATTGACACAGACCCCTGATACTACGGGCATCTATAAAGACAGGTCAGACAGCCTGGACGCGACGGTTTTTGTGGGCCGTCAGAACGGGAATTACCTTTCACGCGGCAAGGAACTGCGTACGGAGGTGATTTCATCGGCGGGCCTGAAGAAGATGGCCTGCTGCAACCTTGCGGAAAGTTTCGAGAACTCTGCCAGTGTGACGGTCGGATATTCGGATGCCGTCACGGGTGCCAGACAGATACGACTGCTGGGACTCAGCGGAGTCTATACCCAGATGCTGGACGAGAACCGTCCTTCAATGCGCGGACTTGCTGCGCCTTTCGGACTGTCCTATGTCCCGGGCCAATGGCTCGAAAGCATTCAGGTGTCGAAAGGACTTTCATCTGTCAATAATGGCGCAGAATCCATTACTGGTCAGATAAATACGGAATACAGAAAGCCGACGGACGAGAAGCCGCTGTTCTTGAACGCTTCAGTCATGGACGACTCCAAGACGGATTTCAATATCGCTTCTTCCCTCCAGATGGGCGAGAAATGGAGCACCGTCCTGCTCGGACATGTCTCCGGAAATTTCAAGACCGCCGACCACAATCACGACGGCTTCCGCGACGATCCGAAAATGCTTCAGTTCAATGTTGCAAACCGTTGGCTGTATTATAGCCAGAGCGGCGTACAGGTCAGGTTCGGCGTGCGTGCCCTCCAGGACAAGAGGCAAGGCGGCCAGGACGGATATGACTACCGTACATATACATTGGCTCCGACTTCTCCGTGGGGCTCTGACATCACCAACAGGCAGTTGAACGCGTATGTAAAGGTAGGCGTGCCGATAAGCGAGGACAATGCCAAGAATATCGCTTTCGTGGCCGACTATACGCTCACCGACATGAATTCCCGGTTCGGTGCATCGAAATATTTCGCCACCCAGAACTCGGCTTTCTTCAATGTCCTTTTCCAGGACGAAGTCAATGATTCACACAAGTTTACGATAGCCCTTGGCGGCACTGCCGACAGGTTCAATGAGGACTTCATGCGTAAAGTCGCGGCCCAGACATTGATCCCCGGAGAGGCCGTCAGGAATTTTGTCAATGCCGGTGTGTCCGGAGAGTACACTTTCCATGCGGGCGACAAGTTTTCGTCCATCATTGGGCTGCGCGGAGACTGGTTCCGCGGCGACGGACTCAAGTTCGTGCCGAGACTGACATTGAAATATACCCCGATCGAGCAGATTGTTCTGAGGGCCAATGGAGGCCGTGGCCTCAGGAGGGCGCTTCCTCTCATTGACAATATCGGTGTATTCTCTACGGGAAAGTCCTTCACCGGTTCTTTCGACAGGCATCTGCTGGAGGATGCGTGGACCTACGGTGGCAACGCGACTTTCTATCTGCCTTTCGGCAAGACTGAGGACACTTACCTGAGCTTCGACTATTTCGGAACCCGTTTCGGAGAGCAGATGATTGTCGATTATGACAACGGTGTCAATGCCATTGACTTTTATGCCCTGAACGGAAGACGGTCATACACAAACAGTTATCAGGCTGATTTCAATGTCGTGCCATTCCGTGGGTTTACTGTTACCGCGACGTTCCGCTACACGGATGCCAAGACGGAGTTCGAGGGACGTGGCCTTCAGGAGCGCCCGATGACGAGCCGTTACAAGGGTGTGCTGAATCTGCAGTTCGCGACAAACCTGAACAAGTGGATTTTTGATTTCACCGCATCAGTGAACGGCAAGGCCAGAGTTTATGATTTCATGAAGACCATCAAGGACAGTGACGGCAATCTCCTGTACGCTGACGGATATACGAAGACCTATCCGCTTCTCTATCTGCAGATTACCAAGAGGTTCAAAGGCATTGACCTTTACCTTGGTGCTGAGAATCTTACGAATTTCCGTCAGAAAAATGTCATCATCGGCACGGCTGTTGCGGGGATGGACGGCGGACATTCCGGCATCGACACTTCCCGTCCGGATTTTGACGCGAGTGCGGTCTGGGGTCCTATTATGGGTACGAAGTTTTATCTCGGTGCGAGATTTACACTTTGGAAATAAATTTTTCAGATATGAATAAGATATTTGTTGCGGCTTCCGTAGCCGCTCTATCATTGACATTGACCTTGCCAGTATCTTCGTATGCGGCCGGTGCTGAATCTGTTGTCGTGCAGGCGCAGAAAAAGGCGGTCAAGACAGTCACGTTCAATGTCGGTATGCATTGCCAGAATTGCGTTAAGAAGGTGAAGGAGAACATTTCTTTCGAGAAGGGTGTCAAGGCTCTGGAGGTGAATCTGGAGAAGAAGACGGTCACCATTACCTATGATCCGGCCAAGACAAATGAGGCGACATTGAAGAAGGCTGTCGAGAAACTTGGATATACCTGTTCTTTGGAGGATGCGAAATAGTTTTCGCGGAGGTTTGTTCGTTTTATAGCCATAAATGGTGATAATCTCTGCCTAAAAGTAAGTTTCAATCCTAAAAAATGACTAAATTTGCAGAAGCGAAAAATAACTCATTATTCTAGAATATGATTTACACACAGGAAGTGCAGCACATGTGCTGCGTAGCTAAAGGCGCGAATCACGCCAATGCTCCTATCCCTGAAGAGGGCAAATGGGTGCATTCAAAAGAAATTAAGGACATTTCCGGCCTTACACACGGTATCGGCTGGTGTGCTCCTCAGCAGGGTGCCTGCAAATTGACACTCAATGTTAAGGATGGCATTATCGAGGAGGCTCTCGTTGAGACTATCGGTTGCTCAGGTATGACTCACTCAGCTGCTATGGCATCTGAAATCCTCCCTGGCAAGACTCTTCTTGAGGCTCTCAATACTGACCTCGTCTGCGATGCTATCAATACCGCTATGCGCGAGCTTTTCCTTCAGATCGTTTACGGTCGTACACAGTCTGCTTTCTCAGAAGGCGGTCTTCCGGTGGGCGGCTCTCTTGAGGATCTCGGAAAGAACCTCCGCAGCCAGGTTGGTACAATGTTCGGTACAAAGGCTAAGGGCAGCCGTTACCTCGAGATGACCGAAGGCTATTGCACCAAGATGGCTCTCGATGAGAACAATGAAGTTATCGGATACGAGTTCGTAAACCTCGGAAAACTTATGGATGCTCTCAAGGGCGGTGCTACAGGCCCAGAGGCTATCGAGAAGGCCAAGGGAACCTACGGCCGTTTCAAGGACGCAGTTAAGTATATTGACCCACGTAAAGAGTAAGAGAACATGGCACTTTTTGAAAGCTACGAGCGTCGTATTGATAAGATCAATGCTACTCTCAATCAATATGGAATCAAAGACATCGAAGAGGCTAAGGCTATCTGCGATGCAAAGGGCATCGACCCATACAAGATGTGCGAAGACACCCAGAAAATCTGCTTCGAGAATGCGAAGTGGGCTTACGTTGTAGGTGCAGCTATCGCCATCAAGAAGGGTGTCAAGTCAGCTGCTGAGGCTGCTGAGGCTATCGGTGAAGGTCTTCAGGCATTCTGCATCCCTGGATCAGTTGCTGATGACCGTAAGGTAGGTCTCGGACACGGTAACCTCGCTGCACGTCTCCTTAGCGAGAACACAGAGTGCTTCGCATTCCTCGCAGGTCACGAGTCTTATGCTGCCGCTGAGGGCGCCATCAAGATTGCTGAAATGGCAAACAAGGTACGTCAGAAACCTCTCCGCGTTATCCTTAACGGTCTCGGAAAGGACGCTGCCAAGATTATTTCCCGTATCAACGGCTTCACATATGTACAGACCCAGTTCGATTACTATACCGGTGAGGTAAAGGTAATTTCTGAGACAAAGTACTCAGAGGGTGTACGTGGCGGCGTACGTTGCTATGGCGCTGACGATGTCCGCGAAGGTGTTGCCATCATGTGGAAGGAGAACGTAGATATCTCCATCACCGGTAACTCTACCAACCCTACACGTTTCCAGCACCCTGTAGCCGGTACATACAAGAAGGAGCGCGTGCTCGCAGGCAAGCCTTACTTCTCAGTTGCATCAGGTGGCGGTACCGGACGTACCCTTCACCCGGACAACATGGCTGCAGGTCCAGCTTCTTACGGTATGACCGATACACTCGGACGTATGCACTCTGACGCTCAGTTCGCAGGTTCATCTTCAGTTCCTGCACACGTTGAGATGATGGGCTTCCTCGGAATGGGTAACAACCCTATGGTAGGCGCTACCGTTGCAGTAGCTGTAGCAGTTGCACAGGCTCTGTAATCGGCATTCGCCAATATAAATGAAAAGGGACTGGCCAAACAAGGCCGGTCCCTTTTTTCTGTAAGCTAATTCTCCGTGCGGAAGGACTAGACGTCTTTGTCTTCCATATAATTCTCCTCGGCAGGCTGGACATCAAGGCTGTCAGCTGCCGGCATCTCAGTTGTCGGCACCGGAGCCGCCAGCGTATCTGCCTGAACTGGAACCGGTTCCTGAACCGGCTGCTCATCTCCCTTTTCTATCTGGCTGGTCAATGACATTATGCTGATGGTCAATGCGACAGCAATTACCGCAATAAGAACTGAGAACTTGTCAAGATTTTTGGTGGTCATATCTGTAACTGTTTTTTATTGTCTGAATAAACTTCTCACAAGTGACGGAATGTCAGCCACTTTTACGACTTCGATACCTTTGGCTGCGTTATTGTCCACTGTTGTGAAAGAGGAAATGTATATTTTTCTGAATCCGAGGCGGGCCGCTTCCGTAACTCTTCTGTCCGACTGGTTCACAGGGCGGATTTCTCCGCTCAGTCCGACTTCTCCGGCGAAGCAGATGTCGGCAGGAATGGCGAAATCGAAATTCGACGACAGCACAGCGCACATCACCGCAAGGTCACATGCCGGGTCGGTCACGCGCAGGCCACCTGCCATATTCAGGAAAACATCCTTCATGTTGAGCTTGAATCCGGCCCTCTTTTCCAAGACAGCCAAGAGCATGTTAAGTCTGCGTATATCGAAACCTGTCGCTGAGCGCTGAGGAGTTCCGTATGCTGCTGAACTTACCAGTGCCTGTACCTCGAAGAGGAATGGCCTCAGGCCGTCCAGCATTGCGCATATCGCCGTCCCGCTCAGTCCTTCTTCATGCATTGGTATAAGCATTTCAGATGGATTCTTGACTTCTCTCAGTCCTGTTCCGGTCATTTCGAACACTGCCAGTTCGGATGTCGAGCCGAATCTGTTCTTTATGCTGCGCAGAAGTCTGTAGGAGCCCTTGTTGTCGCCCTCGAACTGGAGAACCACGTCCACGATGTGCTCCAATATCTTAGGTCCGGCTATGAAACCGTCCTTTGTGATATGTCCTATGAGGATTACAGGGATGCCTGAAAGCTTCGCGAAATGGAGAAGCATTGCGGTGACTTCCTTAATCTGGCTTACCGAGCCTGCGGAAGAGTCAATGTTCGAAGAGAACATTGTCTGTACGGAATCCACGACCATGAGATCCGGCTTCAGCGCCTCCGCCTGGGATATTATGTTGCTGATATCTGTTTCGCTGTAAATGAAGCAGTGGGAATTGTCTCCGCCAAGTCTGTCGGCCCTCATCTTTACCTGTCTGGCGCTCTCTTCTCCTGACACATAAAGGGTTTTCAGTCCGGGGGAGTGCAGCGGAATCTGAAGGGACAATGTAGATTTGCCGATGCCCGGCTCACCTCCGATAAGGACAAGCGAGCCTTTGACGATGCCTCCTCCAAGAAGGCGGTCGATCTCTTCAAGTCCGAGCGCAATCCTGTTTTCTGCCGAGGAGTCTATCTCCTTGAGATTCATTGGCCTGTGGTCTGGAGACGAGGCTGCGACGGACTGGTTCCTGTTCGCCTTTCCGGTCGCTACCGTCTGTTCTACCATGGTGTTCCACTGCCCGCATGCGGGACATTTTCCCATCCATTTCGGACTCTCGTTTCCGCAATTGGTGCAGAACCACACTGTTTTCTCCTTCGTCGCCATTTTCGTTTCCGTTATATTCCACAAAGATAGCAATCTTTGGTTAAGAGCATAAAAAAAGCAGCATCCTGAGTTGCCTCAAGGTACCGCAATTCATTCGTGCACCACAATCGGGCGCACCGGGCTTCCGTCTTGGAAATTACTCAGCTACTTCAGCAGCAGTTGAATCAGCGCAGCAGCATGTTGTGTCTGCAGCAGCAGCGGCAGCAGCGAGGCTGTCAGCAACTCTTACGCTGTCAGCTTTAGCCTGAGCAGCTTCCTCTGCCTTCTTGGCAGCATTGTTTCCACATGAAGCAGCAGCAACCATCATAGCTACAACTGCCAAAGACATAAATACCTTTTTCATGGCTCTAACACTTTAACTAGTTAAACTTAACTTTTTTTTAATGGCGCAAAAGTACACTCAATTTTAGAAACGTCAAAGAAAAATTTTAATTATTTTTAGTTTTGCCCGTAAATCTTTCATACTTAACGCGTTTGTAACGTTCTATGTTCCCGGAAGAGCTCCATCCCGAAGATTTTTCCGTCCTCGATACGGACTCTTAGTGCGGTTCTTTCCACCTGCCAGCCCTGCAGTCCGCATGCCCCCGGATTTATGTAAAGAAGATTTCTCGACTCGTCATTCTTCACCATGAGGATGTGCGAATGTCCGCAGACGAAGATGTCCGGAGAATATCTGTCCATAAGAGCCCTTGCCTTGTAGTCATACCTTCCTGGCCTTCCTCCGATATGCATCATCAGCACACGTTTCCCCTCGCACTCGAAACATTGATATTCCGGGTAGGTGAGCCTCACGTCCTGTCCGTCGCAGTTGCCATAGACCCCTACCAGAGGTTTGAAAGCCGCTATCTCATCCACGAAATTTATGCTTCCCCCGAAGTCCCCTGCATGCCAAATCTGGTCTGTAGGGGAGAGGAAGTCCTTGAACTCCTGGCTGAAGACGCCATGAGTGTCTGATATGATACCTATGAACATTCGAGGAAACTGTTTTTAAATGATTGAATAGTTGTTTGAGGTAAAATTCCTTCATCTTCTTCCCGAGTTTTCAGGTCAGATAGGCCCAGCAATCTTCCCTGAACCTTCGGTTGAAACTGAAGTTTTTTCCACTCAAACCTTCTGTGAATAATTTCAAAACAGTTTCTAAAGCTTTATGATGATGTTCTTCCTGTAAAGCGCCCAGGAACAGATGAAGATGACCAGGGCGAACATCAATGCATACAGGAGCGACATGTATTCGTTGGCTCCGAAATATGCCGAAGACCTGAATCCCAATGCCGGCAGGAGTTTGCCGATAATGCCGGAAAGCACAAATGCCGCGAGTGCGTTCATACCCATAATCTTGAAAGGCCGGAAAGGCTTTTCCACACCTTTTATGTCAATGACAAACATCAGGAATGCCAATGCCAACATCGCCCAGCCCCCTGCGTAAAGCACGTAAGATGCAGACCAGAGCGGCTTGCTGATAGGAATCCAGATGCTGAGAATCATCGCCGATGCCAATGCCAATGAGCCATATACGAAGATTCTGCTGACAATGTATGAAGGTGACGCTGTCAAATCTTCCGGAGCGGCAGCATGTCTCTTGGATGAAGTATAGATGACATGTCCGATGAGATATCCGAGCAGAGCCGTGCATGCCGCCGTCAATCCTCCCAGAATTCCCTCCGGGTCGAATGCGGCGCGCTCGCCTGAGGCGAATGAATAACCGTGATACACATGATTGTCACCGAGAAGCGCGACATCGATCTTTCTGGAAATCGTGCCTTCAAGTGTGAATGGGCCCGGCTCTTCTCCGAAGATTACCAATATGCCTGTATATAATATGAACAGTCCGCCGATTGCAATCATGATCTTGGACGGCTTTCTCAGCCACAAAGCGACCAGGCCTGCTATCACATAGGCCATTGCGATACGCTGCAGTACGCCGAAGATACGGATGTATCCTATCCAGTAAGTCCAGTTCTGCCAGAAAGTCGCGTCAGGGTCATGCGGATAGAGCGGGAAGAACGGAAAAAGATTCAGGAGAAGACCTACTCCGAAAAGTCCGATACCTCTCTTGATGATTTTCTTCAGCCCGTCCTTGTCCAGTCCGTTGTACTTTGAGAATGTGAAAGCCATTGCGACACCCATACAGAAGATGAAGAATGGATATACAAGGTCTGTCGGTGTGCAGCCTGCCCATGGCGCGTGTTTGAGCGGAGGGAACATGCATCCCCATGAACCCGGATTGTTCACGATACACATGAATGTGACTGTCAATCCTCTGAGTACGTCAAGTGAAATGTAGCGTTTCATATCATGTTGGTTATATGTGTTTGTAATATGTCATGGACACAGCCGCCAGAGCCGCGGTCTCTGTCCTGAGTCTGGACTCGCCGATGTGTACGGGAAGGTAGCCTGCTTTTATGGCTGCCGCCGCCTCTTCGTGAGAAAAATCGCCCTCAGGACCTATCAGGACGATGATCTGTTTTCCGTCATATCCTTCCAGGGCCTCTTTTATAGAGTGCCTTTCATCTGCATCATCGAAGCAGTAGGCAATCAGTTTCAAAGCATCCTCATCAGCGGTCTCCCCGATGAATTTCTTGACCGTAGTGACTTCTGCCAGTTCCGGAATCCTCGCCTTCAGGGACTGTTTTGTAGCTGAAAGAAGGATTTTTTTCAGGCGTTCCGGCTTCAAAATCTTCCGTTCGGAGTGCTCGCCAATCACAGGAACAATCTTGTCAATGCCGAATTCCGCCGCCTTTTCGGCGAACCATTCGTACCTGTCAATGTTCTTGGTGGGGCATACGGCCATGGTAAGGTCATAGTCATGACTTCCCCAGCCATGATGCTCCTTAACTATCTTGGCGTCAGCGCCTTTCGGAGAATCATTGACAAGTTCGCACTCATACATTGTACCGAATCCGTCGATTACGGAAACGGCGTCTCCTGCCCTGTGTCTCATGACCCTCACGCAGTGCGCTGATTCTTCTTCTCCCAGCCGGCACAATCCTCCGCCGACCTCTTCGGCCCAGAAAATTTCCATGATTATTCGCGGATTATCTTGATTCCTCCGTCCACTTCCACCTTGATTATCTGTGAAGCCTGGCCTGTCGAACCTTTCTCCAGACGCGGCTCTACGATATAATCGACTGCGGATTTGATTTCCTCCGGTATGTCAGCGAATTTGTGAGGTGCAGGCTCGCCTGAAATGTTCGCCGATGTGGATACGATAGGCCTTCCTAGTTTGTAGATTACATTCTTGCAGAAATCCATGTCAGGAATGCGGATGCCTACTGTATCATCCTCAGCTACAGCATTGTATGCGAGGAAGTGCCTGTCGGCTACAGCCTTTTCGCCAGGCTTCGGGGCCTGTCCGTGTATCGCTCCTGGATAAATGAGAGTCATCGGCCTGTCATTGACCTCTACCAATTGTATTGCGATGTCAGGAATGACTTTCACGTAGCGGCATATCATATCCATGTCCGAGGCCAGCAGGACGAGTGCCTTGCTGTCTGACCGGCGTTTGATTTCATATATTCTTGCGACTGCCTCAGGATTGGTGGCGTCGCAGCCGAGTCCCCAGACCGTGTCGGTAGGGTAGAGTATTACTGCTCCTTCTTTCAGGGCCTTCAGCGTTTCGGCCTTTACTTCTTCGATATCTTTCATCTTATTTTGAAATTATAGCTTCTATCGGATAATGATCCGAATAATTCTTCTTTATTACTTTGTGTGACAATGCGTTGTAGGATTCCGGGAAGAGAATGTAGTCGATTCTCAGGAAAGGGCTGAACCTCGAGAATGTGGCTCCGGTCCCGTGTCCCGCCTCCACGAATGAGTCCTTTCCGGTCTTCCGGAGCCTCCAGTACGTGTAGGACATCGGATTGTCATTGAAATCACCCGCGATTATCACGTTCTCCGTACAGTTCTCGATGTCTTCCAGCACCTTGCTGACCTGACGTGGCCTGCGCACGATGGACCTCTTCATCTTTATTTCGGTGTCTTTCATCGTCTTCTGGTAATCTTTTTCGAGCGATGTGGCAAGACGGGAAAGTGAGATGTTGTAACTCTCGAAATGACAGTTATATACCCTGAAGGGTTCGCCTCCGATTACGTAGTCCGAGTACAATGCCAGATTCGCGCTCTGTTCGAAGTCGATCTTGCCCTTTGCCACGGCGCGGTATTTCGACAGGGTGACATTGCCGTAGCAACCGTGGTCATTGACATTGACAAAATATTGGATGTCATAGCCTTTCAGCTTTTTCGACAGGTACGACATCACTTTTTTCGAGTTTCGCGTGTAGAATTCCTGGAGGCAGATTATGTCGGCGTCTTCGCCTTTCAGGAAGTTCAGCACCGAGTCTGCGCACGCTTCGACGGATGGCTTCTCGTCTTCTTGCGCGAGCATGAACCTCCCGACATTGTAGGAGACAATCTTTATTCCCTCCCTGTCGTCGGCCGATATTGTCGGCTCGGAGAACCGGATGAAGCGCCCGACGATGAAGACGGACGGGATCAATGCCAGAAGGGGTATGATTATGGCTCGTGACCTGCGGTATGCCGCCCAGCAAAGCAGGAAGGCGTTCATGAGCAGCAGCGGCAGGAAAAGGAGACCGAAGATGGTCATGAACCAGAACTTGGCCGGGTTGCAATACATTGAAAGATAGCTCAATACGAGCAGCATCGCGGATATTGTCATCAATGTCCGTGATGTAATGCCGAAAAAGAGGCTTTTCTTTTTTCTTGTCCCGCGTGCCACGACCGGAAATGTTTAGTAGTACAGTTTGCCGTGTTTTCTCCACCAACGTATCAGCAGCCAGCCGAAGAGCATTCCTCCGAGGTGTGCGAAATGCGCCACGCTAGCCTGGATTCCGTTGATGCCGGAGAACAGTTCGATTACTGCGAATATAACGACCAGCCATTTGGCTTTCACCGGTATAGGAGGAAATATCAACATCAGTTGAGCTTGCGGATAGAGCATTGCGAATCCGATGAGTACGCCGTAGATGGCTCCGGATGCTCCGAGTGTCGGGGTCATGAGAAGTGCCTGGTAAGCATTGACGGCCCCATTGGCAATAAATACTCTGGCCTGCATCCATTCCACTCCAGTATGCAGTGCCGCTGCTCCCAGTCCGGTCACGAAGTAGAATATGAGGAACTTCTTCGGGCCGAGGCTGCGTTCAAGTATGGAACCGAACATCAGGAGGGAATACATGTTGAAGAATATGTGCCAGAATCCGCCGTGCATGAACATGTGTGTCAATATCTGCCACGGCTTGAAGAATGGCGACGCCGGGTAGAACATGGCGAAATTGGCGACCATGAAGTTTTCATTTACCAGCGTGGCGATGAACATCAGTATGTTGATTGCCACGAGATTCTTTGTCACGGTCGGTATCTGTGAAATGAAATTGTTTCCGTTATCGTAGTAGTAACCCATTTCTTTTAAAATCTTTTTTCAATGTCGTCGATAGTCATGATAGTCATGATCTTTCGTCCGTTGCTTGTGTATTCTGAGTTTGAACATGCGAAGAGCGAGTCCATCAGGCTTTTTGCCGCAGAAACTGTCTCGATAGGCTTTCCTTCGCTTGCTGCCATCTTTGCGAACTTTTCCGCCATGGCGGATTCCATCATCCCCGGAAGTGCCGTGTGGTTGTCTGACAATGCTATAAGCACCTCAGCCATAGCTTCTTCCACGCTGTTCTGATCTACCTGGAATCCCTCCGGCATACCGTTTACGACTATGGTGTCGTTTCCGAATGGCGCGATGTCGAAGCCCAATGACCTGAGCAGTGCGGAGTGTTCGTCGAAGATGAGTCTGTTTTCCACGCCGACCGGAACCTGGACAGGGAACAGGGCCTGCTGGGTCACATGCTCTCCGCCGCTCAGCGCTTTCAGGAATCTTTCGTACATGATTCGTTCCAATGCCCTGCGGATGTTTATCAGAAGCATGCCTGACTTCACTGTCGTGGCGATATATTTCTTCTGTATGAGAATCAATGACGGCATGGCGGCCATCCTGTCTTCAAACAGTTTGCCGTAGTCGTCCCTTTTGTCGACGTATTTGGATGCGGCTGATTCATAATAGTTTGCGCCGCTTCCGATGTCTTCTGTCATGCCGAAGTTCGGGTCGCTGGCTCCCGTGTAGTCGGGCATCGGGAAATCGATGCTTGTCTTGTGGACGGGCATCTGCAGGCCTGCCGGCATTGACATGTCTCCTCCGGACGCTGCTCCAAGGCTTCCGCCCGGCATCCCTCCTGTCATCCCGCTTGGAATCCAGCCCTGCATGTCATCGGACCCTGTCATTCCGCTCGGGATTCTGTCGTTTCCGCCTGTCGGCATTGGTGAACCGAATCCCGTTTCGGATGGTTCGTGACCGCCGTCAGGGTTGTCGAACGGGTTATACTCGTTGTCCAGAGAGACATCCGGCATTGACACTTCCGGTCTGAATTTGTCGAAGTCGTTGCTGAATGCAGGTATTTCGGCCATGTCCTTCGTGTCGAAGTCGATGCTGGCTCCGAATGAGTTCCTTCCCAGCGATTCTTTAACGCAGGCGTAGAGCGTCTGGAAAATCACGCTGTCGTCCTCGAACTTGACCTCTGTCTTGGTCGGGCTTATATTCACGTCCAGCTTGTGCGGATCTACCTCAAGGTAAATGAAATACGCCGGAGTGGCTCCCTGCGGCAACATGTTTTCGTAGGCGTTCATGACTGCCTTGTGGAGGTACGGACTTCTGAAATATCTGCCGTTCACGAAGAAATATTGATTGCCCAATGTCTTCTTTGCCTGGTCCGGCCGTCCGACATATCCTCTGACATTGACGACAGAAGTGTCTGCGCTGATATCCACGACTTGGCTCACGACGTAGCTTCCGAGCAGGTCCTGAATCCTGAATTTCAATGATTTGGCAGGTTTCAGCACATAGACGTTCTTTCCGTTGTGGATCAATGTGAATCCGATGTTGGATCTTGTCAATGCCACGTGCACGAATTCTTCCACGACGTGCTTCATCTCGACATTGTCAGATTTCAGGAACTTGCGTCGTGCCGGAATGTTGTAGAACAGATTCCTTACGGCGAAGTTGGAGCCTGCCGGTGTGGAAATCTCGTCTGTGGAAACATGCTTGGAGTCGTCATACACGACCTGGCATCCGACTTCATCTTCTGCGCGTCTTGTCTTGAGTGTGACTTCCGCTACCGCCGCGATGGAGGCCAATGCTTCTCCGCGGAATCCGAATGTGGTGATGTCCAGCAAGTCGTCTGCGGTCGCTATTTTGGATGTTGCATGTCTTTCGAAGCACAAGACCGCCTGGTCCGGCGTCATGCCGCAACCGTTGTCAATGACTTGGATCAATGTCCTTCCGGCGTCGCTGAGTATCACGGTCACCTGTGTCGCTCCCGCGTCCACTGCGTTTTCGACAAGTTCCTTGACTACCGAGGACGGTCTCTGTACGACCTCTCCGGCAGCAATCATGTTGGCGATGTTGCTTGGTAATATCCTGATGTCCATACCGGTTTACAGCAACGAATAGAATTTGGTGATATATATCATGACAATGAAGAACAGAATCAATCCTATCAATGTTATGAATTTCTGTGCTTTGTTCGAACCCTTCTTCTTGGGGCCGTCGCGGAATGCTCCTTTCAGATATGAGCCGGGAACATAAGCTCCGTCCTTATGTTCAAGTGAGCCGTCAACTTTACCGAATTTCTGCTTCAGTTCATCTTTCTCTTTATCGAAGTATATGGGCTTGTAATCGAAAACCCTGTGTTCGTTGTCTCCGAACCAACCGAAATATGCCATATCTGTATGTTCTTATTATTATCTGAGTTTTGCAAATTGTCAAGCTTGTTGAGCTTTTGCGAAGAAATGAGGGATGTCACTTGTCTGGAGGCCATAGGCCCCGCGCACTCTGTCAGTCACGTTACCCTCTCCCTGAATCCCTCCCCTCGGGGAAGGGACTTGCCCTCGCCCTCGCGGGCTCAAAAAGCTGTGTTTCGCGTTTGCGAAACTTAACTATAACAAGCAAATTTAACAAATTTTCTTTACTTTTGCCATAGAGTCCGCCGCCTATTTGCCGGGCTTTTGTCAATGCTGGTGCGGTCGTTTTCACAAGCATTGACCTGCATTATTTTAATTAATTGTTTTTCAATATTTTATATATGGATAGCGGTAAGTTGACAGGCTGCCCGATCAGGGTCGGAAACGGTTATGATGTGCATCAGCTGGGCGCGGGCCTGAAGATGTGGCTCGGTGGCGTGAATGTCGAGTCTGATTTCGGTTTTGTTGCCCACTCTGACGGTGACGTGGCGATTCATGCTCTTTGTGATGCTCTTCTGGGCAGTCTTGCCCTTGGAGACATAGGCCGTCATTTCCCGGACAGTTCTGATGAATGGAAGGGAATCGACAGCAAGATTCTACTTTCTAAAGTTATGGAACTTGTTCGTGCTGAGGGCTTTGAACTGGGCAATGCAGATGTTACTATAGCGCTCCAGCGACCGAAGATCGGCCGTTATGTGCCTCTGATGCGCCAGACTCTAGCTGATGTGATGGGGGTCAATGTGAATTGTGTTTCTGTCAAGGCCACGACGACCGAAAAGCTTGGCTTCGTGGGCCGTTGTGAGGGCTGTGAGGTCTGGGCTACAGTGCTTTGCTATAAGGCATAGCCGGATGTGTCGTATATGTCCGTGTCTTGGATATTGTTTCTGGGTTGCTGATTTCCCGGCAGTGCCGCACGGCTGTCCAGCTGTGCTCTCTCGGTGTTTTAGTAATCCTTAAAAAATAACTTGGTAATCTTTGCTCGTCTTTTCGGTCTATATTC